>Ga0126342_10019707_pt1 | contig 11428 bp, 10 predicted proteins | sample Cyp1metagenome_FD_92528 | JGI IMG/M metagenome (GOLD analysis project Ga0126342, IMG submission 92528) | Coral microbial communities from Lord Howe Island, Old Settlement Bay, Australia - Cyphastrea 1 metagenome | ecosystem: Host-associated > Invertebrates > Cnidaria > Coral ... | reverse complement strand
TCATAGTAGATCATAGTAGATCATAGTAGATCATAGTAGATCATAGTAGATCATAGTAGATCATAGTAGATCATAGTAGATCATAGTAGATCATAGTAGATCATAGTAGATCATAGTAGATCAAAGTAGATCAAAGTAGATCCTAGTAGATCCTAGTAGATCCTAGTAGATCCTAGTAGATCATAGTAGATCATAGTAGATCATAGTAGATCATAGTAGATGATAGTAGATCATAGTAGATCATAGTAGATCATAGTAGATCATAGTAGATCATGGTAGATCCTAGTAGATCATAGTAGGTCCTAGTAGACCATAGTAGATCATAGCAGACCATAGCAGATCATAGTAGATCATAGTAGATCATGGTAGATCATAGTAGACCATAGTAGATCATAGTAGATCATAGTAGATCATAGTAGATCATAGTAGATCATAGTAGACCATAGTAGATCATAGTAGATCATAGTAGATCATAGTAGACCATAGTAGATCATAGTAGATCATAGTAGATCATAGTAGACCATAGTAGATCATAGTAGATCCTAGTAGACCATAGTAGATCCTAGTAGACCATAGTAGATCATAGTAGATCATAGTAGATCATAGTAGATCATAGTAGATAAAAGTAGACCATAGTAGATCATAGTAGATCATAGTAGATCCTAGTAGATCATAGTAGATCATAGTAGATCATAGTAGATCATAGTAGATCCTAGTGGATCATAGTAGATCCTAGTAGATCATAGTAGATCCTAGTAGATCATAGTAGATCATAGTAGATAAAGACTTCAAATGTACTGATGACTTTTCCGAATCGCGGTGCCAGCCTCACTTTGCAAGGGCACGGGCCGCAGCTTCTGAGGTTCCGTCTTCTGCGGCCCAAGCCCGTGAGGTCCATGAAAATCATGAAATCCGTTGACCCGTTGACCCACCCGTCCTTTGTACGGCTAGTTACAGGGCTCTTGGGGATCACGCTTCGCAGAAAAAATGGGAAGCGTGTTTCTGAAAAATGCTGAAGGGCTGTGGCACTTCCATGGTTTTCTTTCAATGTATATATTCACTGTTTGTCTGCGCTATCAGCCGCTATCATCTTTCCACTACCCTTCAGTAGTCCATTCTAGGGCTCTATCCCTCTCAGTCCCTTGGTATTGTTATCATTTCCTCACGAGAGGGAGAAACTCCTTTTCCATCTCCACGCGTCCCAAGCTAAAGACATCAAACACGTCTCCCATCTGCGCTGGGTCAGGGGGGCCACGGGTCACGCCAGCGCCCGCTCCTCACAGGCGCTTTTGCCACAGCCGCCGCAGCAGCCTTCGCCCGCTTCCCGCAGCAAATCTAACAGCTCCGTGGCCGTGAGCACCGTGTCCACCTCCAGTCGCCAGAGTCCACGACAGTCCGACAGGGTCCGACATGGACATCTGAATATCGATATCTCAAGGTCAGAATGAAACTGCCCCGGATCTGAAAAAGATGTGCCAATGCCTGAGGTGCTCCAGTGATTTCTCTTTCGCAGCTTTTCCCAATGCCATTTCCACACCGCCCTTGGTGCCTCTTTGACTCCCGGCATATTCGGACTGGGATGAGGCGAGGAACGGAGTGGGCAGTTGGGGCTGACAAAATGCAGTTGAGAGGATCAGAAAGCCATGCCATTGGCCGTGTGGAAAATGTTGAAATTGGAGGTGCTAATCTATTTCATTCAGTCTTTATCGGCTTCGAAAACCAACAGATGTTGGAATTGGTTTTGATGCCATAGTTTCTCCAATCAGGTCAGTTCTAGATCAAACCTCCCCGTACCGATCAACAAACATCATCACCAGACCCAGCTGGGTTGCCCCAGCACTTCGAAGATGGGTCGAGCAGCTTCGATCTTCCGGTCGTAGCACGGTTGCACCTAGGCGGATCCAAAAGTGCATCAGCCCACCAAAACCATGGTTATATATAGCTGGCAAAGTCATCCATCAATGGGTGATGTTTGCTTCCAAAACTTCAAAACTGTGCCAATTGGTCAACTGGATTTCAATTCGTTGAGTTGGTTTTGCAAGAAACCATATGATTTTCACATGCTTTCGACAACGACAGGGCGGTGACTCGGTGACCATCAAAAAAAGTCCCAAGATTCTGTTTAATACTGTTTACCAGTTACTAATAGTTACTAATAGTTACTAATAGTTTCTATATATAATCATCATTTTTAATCATCTGACTGCTTCCCTCAAAGTACACTGATTTAAAAAAAAAAAACACACACCTTCGACGACCAGGTTCCCGGGCGAAGACATGGTAGACCTGATCCGGTGTCACTGGCTCCGGCGCCGACGCCGGAGATTTTGCCCGAAATGGGGCCTGGCCGATTCGGCAGACCACTTGGATCGTGGGAATCGCTGTCACGCTGCGAATTAGATGTGTTTATCCATTGCTCCTAAAAAGGATCGCAGCGTCCACACGAAGAAGCACACTTTATTCCTTTTTTCATCGCAAACATTTAGCGCTTTCTTGTGCTGGGGTGTCTTGTTTGGTAAAAACGTGCTTCGCTGTGGCCCGCGTTTGTTCCCACCACACTCATACTTGTCCTGATGCCCAAGGGCACAAAATGATGGTTTTCGATCTTTTTGGGGATCTCTATCTGGCACAGCTATGATCACACGCAGCATGTGTAGAACAAGTGAGGCCTCAAGTGGTTGGCCACAAGGACAGTTGAAGTACACAGTAGCTGTAGCTGACTTGTCGACTAGCCATGCCAAATACTGGTTTAACATGGATTAACCAACCTGAAGCTGGTGCTCAAGTGTTGAAGGGGTTGCCATCAAGTCCAAAGTCGGACCAAAAAAATCCTTCGAAAGACCGTAGAATCAGTAGAGGTTTATCCATATCGAGAAATTGATGTCCAAACTTCCATGACCAAGTTTCAGATCACCCTCCCATTTGCCTGCCAAACCTGGCTCTCACCGGCGAAAAGTGGGTTGTGCGCCTGCAGCGCAGTATGAAACCCCTTGGTTCAGAGGATTGATTTGAGCCACTCAGGGCAAAAGGCTTTAGCTACCACTAGGAGACCGGCCGTGACAGTACCGGCGGTCATTAGCGAAACTGGACTCTATGGCATCGACCCTTGAAAAATACTCACCCATTGCTTCATCAGCATTTTTCCCCAACAGCGTAAGCTAATGGGATCATCAACCCCCCGGTGTGCACTGGTGCAAAAGCAGGTCAGGTTCAACGAGGTTCCAGAGAAGGTTCCAACGGTTCCGGAGAAGCTCTGGGAGGCTTTGGTGCAGGTCAGGTTCAACAGGCAGGGTTCCAGAGAAGGTTCCGGAGAAGGTCTGGGATGCTTTGGAGCAAAGCCATGTCAAGTTCAACAAAGTTCGAGAGAAGGTTCCGGAGAACGTTCCGGAGAAGGTTCTGGGAGGCTTTGGTGCAGAGCCGGGTCAAGTTCAACAGGGTTCCAGAGAAAGTTCCGGAGAAGGTTCCGGGAGGCTTTGATGCAGAGCCAGTTCCAAAGAAGGTTCCGGAGAAGGTCTGGGAAGCTTTGGCGCAGAGCCAAGTCAGGTTCAACAGGTCTGGGAGGCTTTGGTGCAGCCAGGAGAAGGTCTGGGAGGCATTGGAGCAGAGCCATGTCAGGTTCAACAGGGTTCCGGAGAAGGTTCCGGAGAAGGCCTGGGAGGCTTTGATGCAGAGCGAGGTCAAGTTCAACAGGGTTCCGGAGAAGGTTCCGGAGAAGGTCTGTGAGGCTTTGGTGCAGAGCCCGGTCAGGTTCAACAGGGTTCGGAAGAAGGTTCCGGAAGCCTTGGTGCAAAGCCAAGTCAGGCTCCACGGGTTCCGGAGAAGGTGCGGAGAAGGTCCCGGAGAAGGTTTTGGGAATCTTTGGTGCAGGGCCAGGTCAGGTTCAACAGGTTCAGCAAAGGGTTTCCAGCGCTTGGCTTCGCAGCACGCTTGAAGAAGATTTGTAAAAATAAAACGTTGCGGCTGTTGGGGATACCACCGAAGCTTATTTTTCCTCTATTGATACTGATCCTGGAACCTCACACCCCAACACAGGTGCGCATGAGTTGGTTTCCCAATATCACAAACAATTCTTTTAGATTAGTTCGCATAATGCTGAAACTGAGGAGACCAAGACCATGTGTACCCTTTGGTTCTCCCGATGTTGTGAGGGCATGATCATCCATGTGTGTCATACTATTGGTAAAAAAAACAAAAAGCTTCGGTGGTATCCCCAACAGCCGCAACGTTTTATGTTTACAAATCTTTCTGAAGCCTGCTGCACAGCCAAGCGCTGGAACCTTCTCCGGAACCCTGTTGAACTTGACCTGGCTGCACCAAAGCCTCCTCGACCTTCTCCAGAACCTTCTCCGGAACCTGACCTGGCTTTGCACCAAAGCCTCCCGGACCCTTCTCTGCAACCTTCTCTGGAACCTTCTCTGGAACCTTCTCTGGAACCTTCTCCGGAACCCTGTTAAACCTGACCTGGCTGCACCAAAGCCTCCTCGACCTTCTCCGGAACCTTCTCCGGAACCTGACCTGGCTTTGCACCACAGCCTCCCGGACCCTTCTCCGCAACCTTCTCCGGAACCTTCTCCGGAACCTTCTCCGGAACCTTCTCCGGAACCTTCTCCGGAACCTTCTCCGGAACCTTCTCTGGAACCTTCTCCGAACCCTGTTGAACTTGACCGGCTCTGCACCAAAGCCTCCCAGACCTTCTCCGGAACCTTCTTCGGAACTCTGTTGAACTTGACCTGGCTCTACCCAGACCTTCTCGGAACCCCCTCCAGGACCCTGTTGAACAAGCCTCCCAGACCTTCTCCGGAACCTTCTTCGGAACCCTGTTGAACCTGACCTGGAGCCTTTTGGAAACACTTTTCTGGCATTTGAGGGCCCCAGAGGGCCTGGGCCGGCAATTAAAGTTCCCTTCTGGGACCCTCGGGAACTCCGGAAACTTCTCCCGAACCTTGTTGAACTTGACTTGGCTTTGCACCAAGGCTTCCTGGAACCTTCTCCGGAACCTTCTCCGGAACCCTGTTGAACTTGACTTGGCTTTGCACCAAGGCTTCCTGGAACCTTCTCCGGAACCTTCTCCGGAACCAAGGCTTCCTGGAATCTTCTCCGGAACCTTCTCCGAAACCCTGTTGAACCTGACCTGGCTCTGCACCAAAGCCTCCCAAACCTTCTTCGAAACCTTCTCCGGAACCCTGTTGAACCTGACCGGGCTCTGCACCAAAGCTTTGCAGACCTTCTTCGGAACCTTCGGAACCTTCTCCAGAACCTCGTTGAACCTGACCCGGGGCCTGCACCAGTGCACACCGGAGCTGTTCTGGGCTCAAGACCCCATTAGCTTACGCTGTTGGGGTATAATTGATCATAATTGTAGAGTGTGTGCGTCTGTTTGTGCGTTTAAATCTACATGTATTTCTGCTACATGCATATATGTGTTCTGCATGTACCGATGTGCTGGCTACAGTGCTACATCATTTCCACCCGTTGCCGTTGCCAAAAGCAGCACTAACCCAACGGCCAACGGGTTCCCAGACCCGCCACCATCTCTGGAGCTGTCGACGATTGTGCGCTTCCAAGAGACAGGTCTTCACCAAACGACCTTGCCTCAGCGACTCAGTGACGTGGCAAATTGGTGCACCGAAATCTCACAGGCTATCAAACGGGTCCTGAAAATCATGAAACCGATAGCTGACTCATGGTAACCACAACAACATCATCATCACCATCACCATCATCATCATCATCATCATCGTCATCATCATCCTCCTCATCCTCATCATCATCACCGTCGTCATCGCCATCATCATCATCAACAACAACATTATCATCACCATCATCACATTCTCATCATCGCCGTCGTCATCGCCATCATCATCCATCATCATCATCATCATCACCGTCATCATCTTCATCCTCATCATTATCATCATCATCCTCATTCTCATCATCATCATCACCACCATTGTCATCATCATCATCATCGTCATCATCACCATCACCATCATCCTCATTATAACCATCATCCTCATCACCGCCATTATCATCATCATCATCGTCATCATCATCACCATCATCCTCATCACCACCATTATCATCATCATCATCACCATCATCCTCATCACCACCATTATCATCATCATCATCATCATCATCCTCATCACCACCATTATCATCATCATCATCATCACCACCATCCTCATCACCACCATTATCATCATCATCATCACCACCATTATCATTATCATCATCATCAGCATCATCCTCATCACCACCATGATTTTCATTATCATCATCATCATCACCACCATCCTCATCACCACCATTATCATCATCATCACCACCACCATTATCATTATCATCATCATCATCACCATCATCATCATCATCATCAACATCATCATCATCACCATCATCCTCATCACCACCATGATTTTCATCATCATCATCATCAACATCATCATCATCACCATCATCCTCATCACCACCATGATTTTCATTATCATCATCATCATCACCACCATCCTCATCACCACCATTATCATCATCATCATCACCACCATTATCATTATCATCATCATCACCATCATCCTCATCATCATCACCATCCTCATCACCACCATTATCATCATCATCACCACCATTATCATTATCATCATCATCATTATCATCATCATCATCCTCACCATCATCCTCATCACCACCATGATTTTCATCATCATCATCATCACCATCATCCTCATCACCACCATGATTTTCATCATCATCATCAACATCATCATCATCACCATCATCCTCATCACCACCATGATTTTCATCATCATCAACATCATCATCATCACCATCATCCTCATCACCACCATGATTTTCATCATCATCATCAACATCATCATCATCACCATCATGCTCATCACCACCATCATCATCATCAACATCATCATCATCGTCGTCATCGTCATCGTCGTCATCGTCATCGTCATTGGTTATGCTGGTTATACCATGTTATACCCCTTGGCTTCACATCACTCGGGGGTTTCCAACATGGGGCCACCGGACACTTGCTGCGGCGGTCGGATCGCACAGAGCTGTGGCAGCACCACCGGATCGACGACCTGTGGAATCTCATGGCCCAGCTGGTTTCGTGATCCCAGCTGTTCATGATAATGATACAAAATTGCTACAATATGATCATTTGATAGCAATCAAGAATAGACAATAACAACAATGATAATATATAGTCTTATTCAGAATATTCTTATCACTATGTATGTGTATATATATATGTGTGTGTGTAAAATTGTAATTACACCAGCATAGACCCCAAACAGAAACAACCCATGTTCCACCAAGGTCATGTGCAATTCAAAATTCATGGAACTGTCTGGCACACTCCTGTTGAGAAAAGAAAGAAGAGAGAAGAAGGGAGACAAGCACCGAAACCCCAGCCCGAAGCAGGAGGAACCAGGAAATCCATGAAGGAACAGAACCCCTTTCCTGAGAAAACAAAGACGAGAGAAGAAGGGAGACAAGCACCGGAACCCCAGCCGGAAGCAGGAAGAACCAGGAAATCCATGATGGAACAGAACCCTTTTCCTGAGAAAAGAAAGAAGAAAGAAGAAGGGAGACAAGCACCGGAACCAAACAAGAGAGAAGAAGGGAGACACCCATCTGAACCCCAGCCGGAACCAGGAGGAACCAGCAAATCATGATGGAACAGAACCCTTTTCCTGAGAAAAGAAAGAAAAAAGAAGAAGGAAGAAGGGAGACAAGCACCGGAACCCCAGCCGGAACCAAGAGGAACCAGCAAATCATGATGGAACAGAAGCCCTTTCCTGAGGAAGGAAAGAAGAGAGAAGAAGGGAGACAAGCACCGGAACCCCAGCCGGAACCAGGAGGAGCCAGCAAATCGTGAGGGAACAAAGGCCGTTTCTAGCAAGAACTGAGAACCCCATTCAGCTCAAGAGCTGTTTGGGGAATAAATCCTCAAAAAAAACGTGCAAAGCCTTTCAATCACAAATTTGGCTGGGCTTGATGTCTTGGATATCTTTTGTGGGTCCTCTGAAATAGTTCATAGTGGTGGTGCCCTTTGCCCTGGCTGTGCCGGAGACTTGCAAGATAGTAGCAGGTTTGCCGGCCTCTGACACACCTACATACGTCTTGAACTATCTGAACCTATAAGTTACATTAAGTTACATAGCATTACATAGAGCATCTGCTTTGGGAAGGCCACATCCTACAGTGTCCTACAGCCTTTTTGAGGGAGTCCCATTTCGTGTGTCTTTTAGAAATTTCCGGGGGGAATCCCCCCATTTGTTTCCGCACCTTCTCAGCATACAAAGTCCACCCTGCGGGGAAGTCCAGCTCTGGGGAATCTGTGTCGTCGCAGTACTTACAGGACAAGTCCTTCATCTCCAATCGTGTATCAAATATTATCAAATCTAGAAATATGACCAAACATGATCAAATATGATTAAATACAGTAGGGCTTAGAACATTACTGAATCATGGAAATATAATGTCCATGTAATCATGTAACTGTACCAAATTTTACAATATCAGAGACTGCAATATGGGAATTCCATGTGACAAAAACCGCATCTCCTGGGCACCTGGGCAGTGAGATGTCAGCAAAGGCAAACGACCTCACGCGACGCTGCAACGCGAGGCCACGGTGGCACAAATTTCTAGGGCAAAATGACCGCGGACCCACCAAATTCATCCAAATTCTGTAGTTTGGGGTTCTCAGCTTTAATATTTGTATAATTGCGAACAATCCGTGTTTAGATATTTTAAGGGTGCTGCTGCGTAGACAATCATACCTACCAACAATCTGCAAAAGCAGAATCATATACAGTACAACTAAGAGCAATCAGCAACAACTGTATAACAAGGTTTCAACGTCTGTAAGGGGCCGTGCCGGTGACGACATCAGACAATGACATGATGATGGTTGAAGTGACCGAAACTGTAGTAATTTGCACATGTTGATTTTTATTCAATGAATTTGTGGTTCAGATTCCATGGACGGGTCGCCCCAAAAGTGGAAAATCTAGTGCTTCACCACAGCGAAATTACAATTCTGTATGCGGAGAGCTCCGTGGAAAAGTTCGTTTTTTTATTCAAGCGCTAAGCTGTCCGAGTTTGTTGAGGACATTTGCTGTCGCGCTTGTGCGCCATACTGCACCACACAAGTACTTCCAAAACTTCATGAAGTCTTGTCTGCAGTCTTTGCGTGTATGTAACTGCCTCGGAATCGAATTGCAACCAATCTAGCATTGCAACCAATCTAGCAGCGCAGCATGACGTATGTGTGGAAGTGCAAGAGAAAGTCCAGCAGCGTCGCATGACGTATGTGTGGGAGTGCAAGAGAAGGTCCAGCAGCGTAGCATCACGTATGTGTGGAAGTGCAAGAGAACGTCCAGCAGCGTAGCATGACGTATGTGTGGAAGTGCAAGAGAATGTACTATGTAGTTGAAGTCGAAGTGAACGTTATTATCCCACCCCAACGCCTCCACCCCCAAAATATCAACACGCGACTGGCGTTGACACCTATAACAGTAGGAGTCTATCATAGAATCGGATAAACTCCAGTTGTATGAAGGGGAAATGGATATGGTAAATGCAAATTCGGATATGGTTGATGAAATGGCAAGGACCGCTGCACCTTTGCTGCTGCTGCTGCTGCCTCCTGAGGCCTGCAGCAGGGAAACTAGAGCCGTCAATTGGCAAAATCCACAGATCATCGCAGGTCGGAGATCGACGGAAATCCACACTTTTTCTGCTGGGCAAAGCAATGAAGTTTCGGATTCGTAATCCGAGCGCAGCCTTGCCTTACGAGTCTGGAATCCAAAATACACCAGCTCCACCTGTAATTCGAAGTTAGATTCAAACTCGTATCCAGGCGCTCGCTATCAAATGAGCTCACACCGTTCTTAAACATTTAGATGTTCCCCCTGCTGAGAAGTGGCTGTACAAGGCAGTTCAGCGCATACCGCGGAACCGTTGCCAAAAAATTCTCAAAGATTTCAAACATTCATGCAACTGAGCCGTGGCCAAAACCTCTAGGGAACTCAATTGCCCTATGAAACGGAAGTACATGGTATGACTCGTGTGACCTCCAATAGAAGATCCTGGGGGTTTTGGCCACTTTAATTAATGATGGGTGCGTTTTGCTGCTTTAGCCACAGCAAGCCGGAGCTCAAATTCTTGCTGTTTCAAATAGTTTGTGGCATCTCGAAAGAGGTTGCGCGCAACAGACGCTTCATGCCACTGCACACAGCTCGATTCCAAGAAACCCCTGCATTACAGGAGAACTGAGAAATGAGACCGGCAACAAGTAGTTACCACGGCGCGGATGTTCTGATAAGAACCGCCAGGATGTGCCTACCAGCAGAACTTTTAGGTCATAGAAAGGAATAGAGAGTATACAGTACACATTAATTCTACACTTGGAAATGGTCACTGCTGACCCCATGCAGATTCCCTCTAGCTGATGAGTCTCTGTGTCACTCGGCACTTGGGTTCTGGGCATCCAACCTCAGATGAGGATTTGATTAGCAACTTCACCAGGTGGCTTCATCCATCAGTGGAGTTGATCAAGAAATAAAAGATATTCCACCGGAAATTAATTTAGAACTCCCACTTTCTGGAGAGTCACTGTTCAGAGTCCCTGTGGAACACCCTCCTTTTCTGGAGGGTTTCCAACACTTCTTAAGTGTTGTGAGCCTCGCTTCCAGTCTCAATCACTGTCATCCTGAGTGAAAACCGGACTGTCTTGACGTTGGTCATCCTTCGAGTCGTCTTTGGCCATCAATTCACGGCACGTTTGACCAAAGGCTTCCTCCCACTCATCGGCATCGTACGCGAACACCTGAAAATCAACATGGATCGACTGCCAATCGACAGTCGAAGAATTTTGCGCATCCATTTGAGCTGATGATTTTTTGAAAGTTTATGGAAGTCCTGCAAGGTGGTGCAACTGCTGTGGCGAAACAGCAAACCAAACCATTCACATTCAGTCACGTTGAACTCTCTCGGGATGACTGCAAAGCTGGCTGAACCGAGATACCCGTTGCGATTGCAGCCGGTGATCTGCTTTCGCTACAGCTGGGATGAGACAACCTGAAGCGGCTGATGCGAAGGTGAATGGAGGAGTTGTTCGAAGAGCTAAGGAGCCTCAGAGTAATTGGGGCCCACAAGAACTACAGTAGGATGGTCACCATTCTTCAAATACCAGTAGTACCGCACAAGGCGGTGGCAGAAGTTTCAAAAATGGTCAGTTGGTGTGACGCAAAAATGGCAGAGCGAACCCACTGATGGGTTGAAAGGTGGTTGAGTGTTTCTCCCTTTCTGTCTCTCTTTCTCTCTTTCTCTCTGTGTCTCTCTTTCGCCATCTATCTACAGAGCTACCTTTCTAGCCATCTACCTATCTACCTGTCTATTC
>Ga0126342_10019706_pt1 | contig 11428 bp, 8 predicted proteins | sample Cyp1metagenome_FD_92528 | JGI IMG/M metagenome (GOLD analysis project Ga0126342, IMG submission 92528) | Coral microbial communities from Lord Howe Island, Old Settlement Bay, Australia - Cyphastrea 1 metagenome | ecosystem: Host-associated > Invertebrates > Cnidaria > Coral ... | reverse complement strand
TATCTTTCTCTATCTATTTTGGTTGGCCGACATCTTTGCCAGTGTGGAGCGTCCAGACAACAAAAGCCTACATCTTGCAGATATGATACTTATAAAGCTTTCAAATTTATTGCTTGGTGCAAGCCCAACGATGCGGTGCGGGCGGTTGCCGTCGCGAAGCGACGTGAATATAAGGGTTACAAAGGCACCGGAATATAAGGGTTAGGTATGGTCGTGCACAGATGCTGGCTTTTTCCAACCTCCCATGGCACCTAGGAGGAGATGTGGGCGGGTTTCTCTTCGGCAGAGGTGCGGCGTCTGTGGCGTTGACCAAAACGGATTTCACCGATGATGTTTCAAGTAGCGAGCTGGAAAAATCACCATTTTAGCTAGGTAAATCATAAGTGATATCAAAAAAATAATGACTTCTATGGAAATGGTATCAAATTGGTGATTTCCAGCTAGGAAGAAAAAAAGGGCAATTGTCCATAGCAAACTGTTCGATAGCTTGAGGGTCACTGGAAATTGTGATTTCATGGTATTTTAACCAACAGCAAGGGGAAATACCATGGTGATTTTATGAAAAAAATGATTGGAAACTGGGAGAACATAAAAAACTATTTCTATGGGATCTCAATAATTATTATCTCAATAAATTGGGACATTGATTTAACCAACATAATATGGGATAACAATGGACATGTAAACGACGGTCATTGGGGGGTATGTACTCAACAATGAGTTTTAAATGATTGTTGGGTGATAATCAAAAAATATGGGAATATGTCCCACAATTTTGGTGGTATTTCAAAAAATAACGGGATGTGTATGAGATACAACTGTGAAACATGGGGATAATGTACGGCTAGTCAATGAGGGTTTTGTTTCGTCTTGTCCAGACCTTTATTTGGCTCTTCCATCATGGTTTTTCTTCTATTCAACAATGGGATTTCAAGATATTTTCACAAACCAAATAGGGATATAACGAACATAAGCATGAAAAACAGGGATCCAGCCAGTGAAAGATAGTGGTTTGGTGGTTGTTGCTTAGAAAGCTGGGGATTCAAGTACCCCAAATATAGGTCTATAAGGGTAGTTCTAGATATAACCATGGGGGTACAACCAGCAACAATGCGGTGGTCAATGGTTTTATAAACTGGAGCTGCTAAAGCAGCAACGCTGAGATGCCACGGCGACCCCAAGATCCTACCCCAGAAGGTACCTAACAGGGAGACCTGGGTGAATGGTAGGATGGGTCAATGTTTAACTGTACCGGTGGAATAATATCACATATTACCACATTAAAGCCATTCACAATGGGATTCATTAACCTGCTAAACATCATAGATTATCACAACCGGCGACAGTTAGCAGCATTATATAGGTTTTATCAATCAATCCATATCTGGTTGGTGGTTTCAAGCATTTTTTATTTTCCATTTCATATACGGGATGTCATCCTTCCCAGCTGACGAACTCATATTTTTCAAGATGGTTAAAACCACCAACCAGCATATCAATAGAGAATTGATGACAACATGCAAAAGGACCCTTTTGCTTCATCCCCCCCTTTACCCGAAGGCACAAGCTTTCGGGGAATGGATGGAAGAGACCTTCATGACCACATTCTTGCAAGGGTTGGGTCAATAGGAATTCCAGGATCCTAAAATGGAGGTACTTTTTTAGCCATATTTTGGGGGTATATCCCCTTACATAGGCCTGAAAAATAAGCCTTACACATGGTAGGTACCTCCAATAAATCGGCTCCTGAAATGGCCATTGATTGGGTGCTCGCAGCTACAATCTGATATCTGGTTACATGATGGTCTGTCTAGATTCTGGAATATAATCCCATACCCGAAAAATCAAACACCTCTAAAACTAGGATTAGTATTGGACTTGTATATTTTGGAGGCCCATGAAAGGGAATTCACATTGGGGCGGTCACGCCTTATGTACTAGTACTAGCATGTTTTACATGGTATTACCCTGGTTAGATAGTCATAGTATTTCTTTATGTGATTTAAATACATAGTCTATATTGGTTTATCTAAGTACCATTCTTTGAATTTTACATTGGGTTTTACATGGTTTTACCATGTTTCACCAATCTTACCTAGCTTAGCCCCATATCATTCCATTTTATTCAATGTGGTTTTTTTCCAAGGTATGTACCATAAACCCAACTCTTAAATCTGAATAAGCCACTTAGCTATCATCCACTATCAAACCCAATGCTTGGTGGTTAAATCGCCGCAGGAGGACGCTGAGGAAGATCCAAAAAGTCAGGCCCGCCCAGTTGTCGACGTTACCCAATTAACCTATATAATTTTAGATGTAACTAGAATTATGGTATGGTAATTGTATAATTATAGTACTTACCCATACCTATGGTATGTTTTGCATAATTATTGGTATGGTATACTTATAATATGCATCACCTTGCTGGGAGCACCGGGGCGTATATGCAGAACCCCAAAATATACGATGTAATTCCCACACCCATTTGACATATAGATGAAAAAATGACATGTATACATATATACATATAGCTGGTTGGTGGTTTGGATTTTTCCATATATTGGGAATATGATTTTCCCAACTGACGAAGTCATATTTTTCAGAGGGGTAGGTTCAAACCACCAAGCAGATAGTTAGTATATCATATCCCATATTTATACATATCATATACCATATCATTAACATACCAGATAGTTAGTATATCATATACCACATTAATACGTATCATATACCATATCATTAACATACCAGATAGTTAGTATATCATATACCACATTAATACATATCATATACCATATCATTAACATACCCGATAGTAGATCATATCCCATATTACTACATATCGTATACCATATCATTAACATACCAGATAGTTAGTAGATCATATCCCACATTAATACATATCAAATACCATATCATTAACATACCAGATAGTTAGTATATCATATCCCATATGAATACATATCATATACCATATCATTAACATTCCAGATAGTTAGTATACCAGACACCATAAAAATACATACCATATACCATATCATTAACATACCAGATAGTTAGTAGATCATATACCACATTAATACGTATCATATACCATATCATTAACATACCAGATAGTTAGTAGATCATATCCCATATTAATACATATCATGTACCATATCATTAACATACCCGATAGTTTGTATATCATATCCCATATTAATACATATCGTATACCATATCATTAACATACCAGATAGTTAGTATATCATATCCCATATTAATACATATCATGTACCATATCATTAACATACCAGATAGTTTGTATATAATTTGCCACCAAGCAGATAATGTACATCGATGTTGTTGGGGTATCCCATGAGCCAGAAAAGCCACCCCTCAGGGGAGCCGCTGTTGATGTCCCACACCTGCTGGTTGATCTGCCAGAAATGGGAAGTCGATGTTTTTGGCGGGGTTTCTGAAGCGAATCCAAGAAAATGTGGTTTCTATTGGGGTTTTGCTTAAAGATCAGGTATACCCAAATTTGGAAGTCGTTCCTTTTGTTGGAAAAACATGTTCTAGCCACGCACGAAGATCCATAAATTTCTGGGTGATTTCTCACATATCCCAAGTTTTCAAGAAGGGGATCAACAAATTTGTTGCTTTCTATTGGAAACCCCAAATTAAGTTGAAGAAGTTGTTTTATCATATTTGTGACTTGCTATTTTTCGGCTTTTTGTTGCCTCTTTTGAACGAGGTACCAATGGACAAAAATGCCACCGGTCATGACGGTCCGGTCACGGTCACGACGTCATTGATATGGGAAATCATGAGAATCCATCGGGTCATCGGAGTCACAAAGTCACAAACTTTACCACAGATTGCTACTTGGTAGTTCATCCCACTTAGTAAGTGAGTTATAACCTCAATCAAAAAAGTGGATTATCCCTACTTATCCCATTTATAACTGGGGTTATAACTTGCTTACTAAGTGGGATGAGCCACCAAGTATCTACCGATTACCATCTCGTTTGCAACGCCAAAATGGATAGGAAAACTGGGAAAGCTGTTCTATTCGTGAAGTTCGAATTGTGTGTTTTTCTCGTGACTTCCAGATGTCCAAACTCTTCTATTCGGGTGGTTGATGTATTTCAGAATATCCCTCATTTGACGGTTTTCTTTTTGTGAGCTCATTTCTAGTTGCTAAGTTCACTAGTGGTTAAATCCTCTGTGTTCAAAACCCTCTGTCAAAGCAGGTGACTGGTCGATTATCATCAACCAACATGGTTTTTGAACACTGTTCATGTAGGATTTCCTGGTAAAACCATGGATCACCTTCGAAAACCAGGGATTTTGAACATATACCAATGTAGGATGTATCCATCCGCTGGTTCATCATCATGCTTATATTCATGTTCTCTTTTTGAACAAATGGCTACATCCTACATGAACCGTGGATGGAAAGATGCCGGAGGCCAACTCAGATTGGACAAAGAAAGTGGATGACCTGCAGCACAGTTTGAACCAACGCATCCAAGAAACCATGGATGGAAAGATGCCGGAGGCCAACTCAGATTGGACAAAGAAAGCGGATGACCTGCAGCACAGCTTGAACCAACGCATCCAAGAAACCATGGATGGAAAGATGCCGGAGGCCAACTCAGATTGGACAAAGAAAGCGGATGACCTGCAGCACAGCTTGAACCAACGCATCCAAGAAACCGTGGATGGAAAGATGTTGGAGGCCAACTCAGATATATATAGCATGTATACATCCGACATATTGATTGTCTCTTTTTGAAATAGCCATTTGAAGACCCGTGCGAGATTTCCCGAAAAGTCGTCTGCTGTTCGCAGGCTGTAGAAGTGCGGCCGACACAACAACCGCAATCCCGTGCGAAGTCCAGCGCTGCAGGGGCGAAGGCCGTGCTGGGCCATGTCAGGCTGAAAATTGAGAGCTTCTTAATGGGAACCAGTTGGGAAATAATGGGGACATACTCGTAATGGGAAAACCATCAACTACGTAAGTGGTGTCTGATACTTAGCTAAGTGTTTATGGTAGATATATTGAACCAGTTTTCATGAGGTGAGACTCAACCAACAAACATTTCACTTGGGGAGGCACCACCTTGAGGTGGTACTCCAAGTGAGTGCACCACATGCGGTGAATCACCTGTTCATCCTTCAAAAACTTGAAACTGTGTATGCATATATTACTATGTATGCATTTATATCTACATATATATATATATATATATTGTATCTATAAATATATATATATATATACATATGCGTAAATGCATATACAACAAAGTCTTCAAAGACTAGGTATAATTTGCACTTACTGAAGGCTCGTGTGTACTAGGTGAAACATGATCCTTCTACAAAAGCGATGCTTGCATATTCCCGCCGAGTTTTGCAAGCAGGTCTGCGATTCAACGATTCATTGCATCCCGAACGTTTGGTTTTTCAATGGTGTTTATGATGCTTTGCTGAAAATATGAAACATGCAGGAATTCATGACATGATGAGTTTCAAGTAGGGTAGAACCTGAAATGAATATCTACGTTTCTTCCTGTGAAACTGGTAAAGACCAGGTTAAACTATAACATTGAAAGTCAAGGGTACACATCTCATATTTATTGATTGATAATTTGATGTCCCAGTTTTTATAAATGTGCAACAAATAGGTCGGGAATATTTCGATGTGGGTCATGCCAGGTGGGAAACTGGCGGGTGTTTTTTTATGGTTAGTCAGTGGGTAATTTGCTTGGTTTTTAACCTATTTTTATGGTGTCTAACCATGTTTTTAATGGTTTTTACGGGTGGTTTTAACCCTTTTTGGGGGGTAGTTGTTTTTGTTTTTCATATGGGATCAAAACCCACGACTCGTAGGATTGAAATATCGATGAACATCAATAAATCCCAGCCATTTCGGTGTGGTTTTCACCATGAAAAATATTTTGTTGGTGGTCTGGAACATGTTTTTATTTCTTCCATATATTGGGAAGAATCATCCCAACTGGCTTTCATATTTTTCAGAGGGGTTGAAACCACCAACCAGATATGGTTTTGACTCATACCTATATTATAGCACTAGGGCACTGACGCTACTCCCATGGTGATCGCTCCAACAATGGATGCCATCAACTCCGCCATCGAAGTGCCTCAGCTTCCCAGTGGACCGCAGCAAGATTTGCAACAGCGACTTTGCCATCCAGCAAGCAGCCGAGTCATTCGAACTGATGGGATTGGAGCCGCAGGCTGCCCTCAATGCCAGCTGCAGCGCGGCATGGGGCCATCTTCGAGACATGACCCCATTGACTTTGACTCGAACCAAGCGCCAGAAGTATGCACGTAAACCAGGACCTACGGCATCTTCGAGCCGCCCATCAGCTGGATGGTATTGAGTTGCAGGTGATCTTCAACCGCCTTTTCAAAAAGGATTCCAAAGGAGAGTTTCTGATGTGCCACAACTCACCAGAATTCCAAAGCTGGAAGAAAAATTTGGATTCCACTTGGGCAAGCAAGTCCACTCATGGAGTGCCTTACAGCATAATGCTGTGGCAAGTGTTCCAGGGGAATGAGCAGGCAATGGGCACTGCTTTGACCAGAGGGAACATCTTTGAGCAGGATGGCATGTGGCACCATGCTAAAGTTTCTGCTGGGAGGACAAAAACCACTACTGATGGAATGGAGTTGCAGGGTGGCTCTGTCAAGCTGAAGACAGATGAGTTTGCAGAGATGTCCCAATGGTTCAGCAGCAGGGCTTGGTCGAGTTGACCATGCCAATAGAGATGCATGTGGTAACCATCAACAATAGTGAGACTCTACGTGCGTATGTGTCCAAAAATGGTGAGGCACCCTAAACAAAAGCCATGGTTGTGTTTCATGCGTTTGATACAATTTGAAGTCCAGGAGGCGCTCAGACAGGTTTGTCTGAAAATGCAGTACTCCAAAATATACCCACTGGTAATTTAACATAGCTATTGAAAATGGCCATTTATAGTTAGTTTCCCCATTAAAAAGGGTGATTTTCCATAGCTATGTTAGTTTACCAGAGGGTAATTGTTGATCTTCATCAATTGTTAACATCGCCATTTCTGGATATCCCCACAAAAACGCGTGTCCAACAATCGGATACCTCTCAAGCATTCTGGACGCACCCAAATGCTGACAGTTGTGGGGTCCATACATTTTGGGGGAAGCACAATCGCACACAAATCCATAATGATCCATATAATTCCATCTTAGCTTCATTTGAATCCAGATAAATCCATAGCAAGTCCAATCCTCATGAATTAAGCCATATGAATCCATATAAAACCGTATTAAACCATATTAAAGTCATATATTTCCATATTAAAGCCATATAGTTCCAACATTTTTAAAGCCCTGGTTTCTCCCCAAAGAGGCGAAAATCGCATCCAGGAGCTGGAGATGATGGATGGAGCGCAGCAGCGTTTGCACCGAGTTTGTTTTCAGGAGATGGGCGGTGTTTCAGTCGTTCACAACGGCGTAGATATCTTGGTGGTGCCCCAGTGAGCTAAATCGCTAAGTTGGTGAACATAACTGCAATATCTAGGGTTTATGGTAGATATATCTAGAGTTTTGGAAGATATATCTATAATATAATCTATATGTCCAATAAATATCGAATTTATGGATGTTCATGGTAGATATATCTGCAATGACTATGGGATGTAGTAGATATAACGAACTAGTTGGTGGCGGTTTTAAACTAAACCCCTAATCAAACAGCTGTGTTTATAATCCCCATGAACTAGTTCGATAAAACACAGCTAGTTTATAATGCCTAATCAAACTAGCTAATTGTTGGATAGATTAACTGGCTATGTTATACCAATCAGCTAGTTTATAAGTTCCATTAACTAGCTAATTCCCATATAATCAAAGCTAGTTGTTGGACTTATAAACCAACTAGATCTGGAGATTCGAAACAAAAAAGGTCATTAATAGGTGACATGGGGATGTCAATTAATGGGGATGGGTCAAGTTACTTACAATGTTTTTTGGCCCCCAAACTAGTGATGTTAGTTGGTTTATAACCCAATCTAAGTATAGCTATAACTACCATAAGCCTAGTTATTGTAGTTATGTTCACCAACTGAACGCTATCTTGGGGGCCCCACTTTGTATACCGTACCTATTAGCATCAAAATTTTGGTGGGATGAACATCCAGCAAAATCCCCAGCTGTAGGGTACCCATGATGCCATGATTGATGAGGGAAATCCTTGGAGAACCTTCATGGATTTAATGGGAATACCATGGGATAATGATGGGGATATAGCTTTTTGGAATGGATCCTAGTGAGGTAATGAGGATTTTTCTAACTTTTTGATGGGGATAGTATTGGTGATATTGTGAATGATCAAGAACTCCTGCACCGTAAATGGAAGAAATCCCATTATAGTCGGATTATTATCCCATTGTTTACAGCGTTGAATTATGCTACCAATAATTACCAACTGGTGCAGGATGGTTTGTCCGTCCACAGCATGGGGGTTGATATGATTTAATTAGGATTAATTGGGGAGATAAACCAGCAAAGATGGTACCCTTTGTTGAACATGGCTTGCCGGAAAACCCCCATTCAGTAGTTTGATGATGTTCCTTTTCAAAACTAGGTCAATCTTACATGGATACTTTAATCCTTTAGTCTTTTGGTATCAATGGAAATATGTACTAACCAGCAAAGAATTTAATTTTTTGCAGGGTATCTAAGATTGGCAATGAAAAAATGAAACATTGATATAGGATTTTCGGCTGCCATGTTTTATTACCAGCGGCTACAGAACCAATGAATATCTGGCGGTTTGAAATATGGTGGCTAACATGGCGAAACAAACAAGAAATCGGGACGAGACACACCTGGTCATCCAAGGTCCAAATTTCTATGTTCATCCACATTTGAGCCATAAAAGCGACACTGTGGTTTTAATCTTTCAATGCTTACCGGCCAATCTTTAGACGGCCGTTTCAAACGAAAGTCGGATTTTCGGGCGAGTCTTTTCTGGTACCGTCCGTGTGGCGGCTGCGCTTTGTTGCAGCAATGGGTGGTGCATGTTCAACGCTTGTTTTGTGCCAGCCTGTCAAGTCTGTTGGTGCAACACTTCGATGGGGTGCGGATCAGGCCGGATATGGCCGGATCCTCCAGAAATTCCAAAACATTGGTTGTGCGAGTCCGTTCGGCAATCAACATTCAACACTGTCCCAATTGCATTCAGCCGTTGACAGATGGTGGATTATACTACGACGAAGCATCGAGGAGAAGGGGGGAGTGCGTGTGGTGTTAGGGCACTACAACGCCACGACCAAGCAACGGGTGGCATCATGGGCCTGTTGCCGTTGCTACTGAGTAGCACCGAGCGGAGCAATGACGAGGGCAGCAAAAACAAAAGGCACACCACCACCTACGGATCACCCACACTGTCGTTGGGCCGGAGGACTTGACATCCGTGGCACTCGTGTCCGTTCAGCTTTGTTGAAATGTCAACCCTGAATGCCTGCACCTTAGATTTGGGCTTTTGGGACGAAACACCATCACGAGAGGGTCAGTTGAGTGGTTATGTATGTTCGAGTTCGCAGAACGCTCAGACGCACCCATGTTATATACGAGGTTTTTTGAAGTGTAGAAGAGATGTATACTCCACGGAATGGGCAATTCGCCCTCATCCCGTTTCTTTTTATTTTGGTTAATAAGTCCTGTGGCTCAATCCATCCTACTTGAAGCTGGGGTACGGCTCCAGTTACTCAAAAAATTTGGCATGATTTTTTTCAGTGCTTTGATGTGCATTCCAAGTTGGAAATGCCCAATACTGACATCCTGTCACACATGTTTGAAACCAAATTATGATAGTAGGTTTCTAAGAACACTGAGATATTAGTAGGTTTTTAAACCTACTATATTTTAGATATCATGATATTAGTAATATTTAAGTTTCACTGAGATCCCCATATGACCCGGGGTCTACACGCCAATGATTTGACATAGCTAGGTCGATGATTTCCCGTTGATTTCCATGGAGCTTTTCCAGTTGGCAAACGACAAAGCAACCCAATGGATGATTTTCCCATGAAAATCCTCATCTTCTCCTGGATTTCCCCATGATTTTCCCATGACAATCCTCCATTTATAAACTTCCCCAGGATCTCCAGGATTTTTCTCAGGTTTTCGTGGGTTTCCCCAATGATTGCAGGATTTTTTCCAGGATTTTCCGGCCGCAGGAGCCATATCGCCCCGAAGACCACCAGTTGACAGTGGACGAGTTCTGGGGAGGAGCCGGCCTTGAGATGGGAATGTGATTTTTGAGAATGAAATTCTGGTTGGTGGTTTGGAACACTTTTTATTTTTCCATAATATATGGGATAATCCTTCCCATTGACTAATATTTTCAAGATGGTTGAAACCACCAACCAGAATTTGTTTGGTCAATCTACCCTCTGGTAAACATACAAAAATCGATGAAAAAATCCATTTTCTAGCTGGGCAAATCAACTGTCAATGGCCATTTTCAATAGCAACTGTTAAATTACCAGAGGGTATATCTGACTATATCTGGCTAATTATATCTATTTATCTATTATATATATATAATGCTTTGCACATTCGAGTGCGCGATCCGCATAGAGGAGTTTTGGGATACCCTGCGAAGCCAGTACAGTACTCAGGAACGAACAATATGATCAACAAGACCATCACTGTTCAAGAGCTCAGGGAAAAGATCGCTCGAACCAGTGTCGTCGATCTTGGATCGCTGAATCAGTCTCATCCACCTTACAACAGTCACTGTCAGCAGATCCGCTTGAGAACAAAGTTCGCCCCCCTGACTCGCGAGCACTGGGGGCAGTGGACCTTCGAGAAGATGGATGCCGATCCTCAATGCACACAACCTGTATTGGAGAAGAGGATCAGACTTCTGCGCGACATCCTCAAAGAAGAGGCCATAGGGATGGCATATGCAATGAGGAGACACAACGCCCGGATGGGGCACAGCACGTCCAACATGATTATTTTGCAGAATGTGCTCGAAGATTGGACCTCCATGCGCTATGATCTCCCATTGGAAAGAACTGCAGCGGTGGTTCACATACAAGCAGTCTTGATGACGTCTTGCATGCTGCACAAATGTAAGACTCAGCTGGCAAGGTACCCTGACCTTCGGGATCGCACAATATATATATATATACTAATGTTGTCTAGCCAATAGTGATATCTTGTCAATAGTAGAAACATTTTTCCGCAACGCCAATTTTTCTCCAATACTAAAAGTCAGTTAGCTCCATTTACTTTTAGTATTGCCAAAGAGTCATGTTCAGACCTTGTCCAGAGGGCATGGCCAATAGTGGACCCAACATGGCAATAGTGGAAACTTTTTTCCCAACTCCAATTTTTTCTCCAATACTAAAAGTCAATTAGCTCCATT
>Ga0126342_10019705_pt1 | contig 11428 bp, 13 predicted proteins | sample Cyp1metagenome_FD_92528 | JGI IMG/M metagenome (GOLD analysis project Ga0126342, IMG submission 92528) | Coral microbial communities from Lord Howe Island, Old Settlement Bay, Australia - Cyphastrea 1 metagenome | ecosystem: Host-associated > Invertebrates > Cnidaria > Coral ... | reverse complement strand
TCCGGCATTGTCGAGCCAATAAAAACGAAAGATGTGGCGGTTTGGCAGCTCCAAGAGCTCGAGGAACCGGACAAGATGAAGTCCACACCAAAGGTGGTCCCAGGCGCCGCCCCGGCCATGGCTAAGGCCGGGGTCGAAGGACAATTTCTATAGGTAAATCATCGAACTAAATGGGCCGTCTATACCAGCTCGCAAGTGTGAAATTACAAGAGGGTAGTCAACTGTACTGTATAATCTATTCATCTGGGTATACAACAATACAACAACTGTCTCAGCCCCATTGCCCAGACACCTGATGGAAGAGGGTTTCCTCTATATGCCGCTGATTGGCCCCAAAGATGAATTGAATTTTATATAGAAGTTGGCAGCAGAACCCAAAGTGACACTCCAGGACTTAATTTTCCCAACTTTAACAGACTCGGTTGCAGTATTTTCCAGTTATTGCCATTGCCATATACGAGCTGGTAGGTGGTCCAGATCTGTATTCTTGTTTTCCATCAGCTCTGGGATGTAATCCCAACCGATCCGAATTGACATGCTTTGGGATAGGTTGGCCCCAAACAATTTTAGGTTCTTGCTTGGTTGTGATTTCCTAAGTACATTCATGTATATTCCCATGTGTTGTTAATTAATGCAATCTTCATTTTCATCACTTATCCCTACAATTCCCCCATATTCACCCTATTCTCCAGGTTGAACCCTCCAGGAAAAGTCTTCCTATGTTTAGTTCAGTCCTCAAGCCGCCAGGATTGGATCACGTCAAGGGCGAGCAGATGACAGGCAGGACCATGGCCGGCGCTGGTGGCTCAAAACCTGTTAGTACGATATGACTTGGGGAAAAACCGTCCATTAACCCTCTATGTCAGAGTACTGTTTGGGTGCCAGTGTGCCATGAATCTCTGGTAGGTTATGAGTCCAGAAAGCCCCACATCTCACCGCACTGCGCCGTTGTCGACAGGAACGGAGTTGAGAAAGATGCCAGCTGCTGAACGGGTAAAACATATCATGACACGCAATCAAATACACATACTATTGTAAAATCAACAATATATATATATATATATTGATATGTTAAAATATTACGTAGTGCTAGTATGCATTGCCAAAAAATATGCAATGAAAAAGCAGACCAATCGAAACCCATTGTACAGTCACACTTTCTTTGCCCACTATATAGAGCTCTGGTAAGCGTTCTCTCCTACTGCGCATGGTCAAGCAGCCGATCGGCAATGGGAGGCACTCGTTACATTGCTTTGCTTGTTTGCGCTGGGACCTATGCAGAAGACTCTGGTTTTAAAAACTTGCCCGCGGCAACCCAAAACATGAAAGACTTTGCAAGTTTCTTAAGGGGCTACGGCTACCAGATCCATCCTTGTTACAAGGCCACCAAGGAAAAAATGAATCTGATCATGGAGTCGGTATTGCAAGACTTGGAGGCAGGGGTGGAAACTGTTCTTCTCGTGTGCTTTTCTGGCCACAGCTTGAGCAAAATGGCAAGCAGTATGTAGCTTGCGAGGATTCAATCCAGAGTGAAGAGGAATCACTGGTCCACTTGGAAAAGTGGATCGAAGATTTGCAGAAGCTGACGTCCTCACGGGGACGAGGAAGGAGCACAATTGCTGAACGAATCGGTGCTGAGATCGCAGCTGATTGCACGACAATTCTCATCCTGGATTGTTGCCGCACATTCTTGTTTGAAGAGCCGGTGCACCCAGCACGAGGAAATTCAAGTGTGGCAGTTTGCGGAGCGTTTCAGGGCCATGATGCAGAAGAGCAACTGGCCATTGTGTATGGTTGCGATGAGGGTCGTTGGGGCTCCGGACCTGCAGGCGAGCCATCTTATCTCATGTCTGCGTTAATGGAAGTTGGCAAAGATGGAGAGGGAGTGGAACTTTCCGCACTGGTGCTGCGCTTGTCTGCTAGAGTCTCCACATTGTCCAACTCCTTCCAGCGAGTTGACATACACTACATGGGCTTTGATGAAGTTGCTGGCTCAGTCGTGCCTTTTCCCACTTCCAAGGGCATCAGCACGCTCGAGCAAGTTGAGCACAGTCACCGGCGAGCAAAATGCTTTTTCATTGTCACCCACCTTCTCAATGATACTGCGATGATCCTCTGGCTGTGCGGCCTCATTCGAAAAGAGTGGAGCACTAGGGCTCTGTTAGTACCGCAAGCAATAGGGCCTCCTTCACTGCAAATCCAGACTCATCTCATAGCTGCAGCCAGTCTTGGTTTTGGATCGAGAGAGTTCAGTACCGTGCTTACTTACCAGCTTACTTCATGTTGCGAGCACTAGGAGAGGCCTTGCGCGACAAGGATTTTGACAGATCCCTGAAGACATGCATTTTGACAATCATGACCTTTTTCTTTACTTTTTGTCTCCACGGTCTGCTAGGGCTTTGGCGAGAAAGTGCACGCAAGGTGGATGGTACACCTTTTTAGGTGCGCAAGTGTGGAATGCAACCGGGTGGATGACGATGCCATGCCTCCTGATTTGTTTCCTGCACCTGTCAGGAGGCGTGGAGTCCGCAACTGCTTCTCACCTGGAGATGATTCATCATATGATGATGATGGGTACTGTCGTATCTGTTCACTTGACGATTTGCTTTGAGCTTGTAATGCAGCCCTTCATCTGGGCGAGGGAACATCTCTCACAGTTCTGCAGCTACGACAACTTCTACCTGCTTTCATCTCTTTCGGCCTTTGTTGCTGCACTAGTATATGCGGACAGATCTGGTGTGGTTCTTTCCTCGCTTGGCCAGACCTTGTGGATGGCAAAATATGTTCTTTTCTTCTGCGATTCTGCGATTCTTTACTATAGGGCATCTGGCTCAGGATGGTTTTCAGCAACTCGGACCATGACTCGGGTGCCCGCAGAGGATCTAGCTTGAAGCAGCCCTGAAGTTCTAGTGCTGTTGTGAACATATGTTGAAAGGTTTGCTTTTGCAGCCAAGTCATAATGTACAGGATCATTTTTGAAACCACTGCACCCTTCGTACTGAGAAGAAAAAGATAGAGGGCTCTCCGCAATGGCTGCAAGAACGTGAAATTACACTTTACAAATGATTTTTGGATGAGCATTTATAGTGGAGAGAATTGTCAATGATGAATGCTGATGGAGAGGCTATGCTACTATGCCCAACCTGTCCCAGGAAGAAGTTCGACACATAATGGTGTGTTATAAGTTTTTATGGCGCGGGTACCTAGTCTGTGGTACCCGCAGAAACCATAGGGGGAACTCGCCTCTGACTATATCACTTTAGCCGTGGCCAGTTAGATTGCCCCAGCAAAGTGGGGCATAGATGGGCATAGCTCTTTGTGAATATTTCAAGACGATAAGACGTTTGTGCTTGGCCACCAGTGCTGTCAGGATTGGTTCCAGTCAAAGTCAGAGGCTGAATGAAGAAAGGCGGGCGAAACGCCGGATTCATTCTCAGTGAAAAGAAAAGGATCACTGGATGCAAGTGACGAAACACGTGAATGGAAGGAAACGCGGAGATTTGATATTGTGATAACTTGAATTCGATGATTTGTACTGCCTACAATCAGTTCAGTTCGGCCAAATGGGACTGTTGCCGTCCTCAGCAGCTTTGCTCTCTGTTTTTTTTGTATGTAGGATAGCTTGGGTACAGTGAGCAAGAACCGAAATTGAAATTGAAAAGCCAGATCCTCGAACAAAAATTGGAAGAGCAATCAACTTCTGGAGTTGTTCGGTTTTACAAAAGGTGCTGCTGACCACTATTAACCACTATTGACCACTATTAACCTGGTTAATTACCTGGTTAATAGTGGTTAATAGTGTCTGGATTTGTTTCAAAGGTAATGTGTTTTATTCTTGGGGGCCGCGTTCCACTTGCTGTTCAGTACCGCCAGGACTGGATCCGGCCAAAGTCAGAGGCATGACTTCCGTGGCAAAAATCTACAAGAAACAAACCAGCTATTGGGGAATGGTTGAATAAGCCACCCATTTCTGGTGATACTGGGGATGGCTTATATTTATATACAGCTTTGGGTTTACCACATTGAGTTGTATGGACTCGTGGACATCCAAATGATCGATCTCAAACTCAAGGCGTTTTTCTGAATCCCTTCTCCCCAAGATGGATCATTCCCCCTGGAAAAGGTTGAATATTGCATTTATTTGGAAATATATGGATCGATGAGTCAGTTACAATATAATGATGACCTCACTGCGGCCTCACTGAAATGATGTATAGTAAAGGGTAACTATGCCAGAATAGCCTTATTTCAGCTACTTCCAGGTTAGTGTATCATTATCATCCAGCCAGCAGGGATGGATAGTTAGCTCTCCAGCAGGTTGGGTTCCAGTCAACGGCAGAGACTGAATGAAGAAAGGCCATTCGGGGAGTTTTCTTCGGAATCCAGTCTGGAAATATCTGGAATGCATTCTTCTTTGGGCACTTCAAGATTTTTGTTTATGTTTTGTTTGAGTCAGTGCCATAGAATTTGCCCTCTCCAGTCGTTGCAAAATTCTGAATCTGGACGTCAAATTAATCGCGGACTGCTGCCCATGATGTTTTGATTAGACTGCTTCGCATTTCGACTCCAACGATATAATGGCTCTATCAATGAAATTCAGTAATGATGCGAATTGTATCATACAAGATTAGACAATATAGATACATGTGTTTTCCGGTACGCAGCTACATATAATTTCGACATACCAGCCCCTTGAAGATGGCTTTATAACAGCGGGCCAGGATCGGCTCTAGTCAACGTCAGAGACTGAATGAAGAAAGGCCGGAGGGCCGCGACCAGTCGTTCACAAAAAACACCCCATGGTTGGGCCCCAAAATGATTGATACTGTAATATATTGTAATTAGATGATATATATGTAGATCAAATACATTTCAGAAGGGTTTCGTTTACAGCATATCTTCAGGGCAACGTCACATCCAGAGGTGCTTTCTGGGGTCAAGATTTGCATCTTTATATTGGTATTGGAAATAGCATATATGTAACATGTATGATATTACTATACATGATATTTACATGATATATATAATATATTAATATAATTATAATATAATATATAATAGGGGTTTCCTAAAATGGTGGATCCGCAAAACCATGGGTTTCAATACTAAAATTGTCTAATGCTGGATGATTTGGGGAACCCCCATTTTTGGAAACCTCCATATATAAATACAAGAGGTATTAACACATCGCAGTGCGGGCTTGAGCCTGGAACATTGGCCAGGATTGGTTCGAGTCAACGCCAGAGACTAAATGAAGAAAGGCCAGGCCAGTCGCAGCAAGTGCAGATTTGTTTGGCCAATGCTGCGGAGATTTCTTCCAGGATCGGCTCTAGTCAACGTCAGAGATTGAAAGAAGAAAGGCTGGGGCCGCCTCGGGCGTTTTTGTTGTTCTTGTTTTGTCCTTTTTGAAACTTTTAGGGTGTTATTTGATAGCTATCTGCGTATGTGCAGACGCATGGAGCACCTAGCGTAATGTTTGCCAGAAGAGCAGTCCGACAGCATGATTTCTTCTAGAACCACAGTTTTTCATGTCTGATGTCTCAGTTTCAAATTGCAAGATTCAAGGTCTCCTTTTTTACATCGTTGTGATTCTATTTCACGGACTATCTTGAGAGATGCGAGTGATGCCAGCTGATTTGCCTATGGATATTGGAGACGCTGGCGATTTCGCCAGGCCTTATCCCAGATTCTTGCCACCATTGCAGCGCTTGATCACACGCCATCCTCGCTTATTTGTGGATGCTCTCAAGGACGGGGAAGTCCTTAAACTGGGCGGCTTGCAAAAGAAAGACCCTTGGTGGTTGGGGCGACTTAGTATCAAACATCCAGTGGGTTTTCACCAGTGGGTTTTCAGTATCCACAACCCTCCGCGATTGGTTTTCTAGGTCGGCTGGGAAGATGAAGTTCTGAAAACGATACGTAGATCTAAGATGATTTAAGGTGATTTGCAATCTCGCTTTGGTCACACCAAGTTGCGTTCCTGCTTCAAAGTTGTACCTAAACTGACCATGTACAGACCACTGTCGGATTTTCAGACTCCCCCATCCTGCGATCTCGCCACATGTGGGTGGTCATTTAAAGCAAATATCGGATTCAACCTAAATATCGCAAGAGTTCTTGAGTCAGAAAATGGATTCCTACAGACTGCCGGAATTCGATGAATCCATTGCACGGTCCACCTTGTATCCCCAAGACATCCGCACGAAATATCACCATCGTGTCCTCATTATATCCGCAATATCCTCATAAAATGCTTATTTATGGTCGGCTTTATACCCCATGTCGTTAGTAATGTACCCCATCAATCCCCATATAAATCGGATACAGGCTGCTAAGAAGGATCCCACAATGATCTCAAAGTTGATTGTCAACCAAACATTAACCAAACAAAATAATAATGTAAACCCAACAATAAAGGTACCATCTGGGGATGGTGTAGGCAACCAATGTAATTATGATGATTTTGTGGATGGTGTATTAATTATTGGGTTTACCACATTCATGATCTCCACAATTACCAACCCACATGGCCCATAGCTATCTCATAATCATCTGGGTCTGAAAACGATGTGTTCCAAGAATTTGTTGGCAATGGTTGGTCATTATGTTCCTCTTTCGCAAGTGCCATTTGTGGGAATACCCCATTTTCGGACAGAACCAAAATAGTTCCGGTTAGTTTAGCTATAATATAAAAGTTATACATCCCATGAAATATCCCCCATTGGATATATCATGATATATCTATTTATAACCTATAGGACTATAGGACTTAAAACTTATGAAGTTCTGGCTTGTAAAGGATCATAAGGTAAGTTATAGATAAAACCCACAGCTCTGTATGAGTTATATAATCAACGGCCATTCCAGGAACCTAAATTGGAGGTACCTACCATATATAAGGCCTATGTATGGGCTATGTAAGGGGATATACGCCTTAAATGGTACAGTACCTCAATTTTAGGATCGTGAAATTCCCATTGATATAAATTATGGATAACATAGATAAATCCCCATAGGACTTCAATCCCCCCATCTCCCTCCGATCTTCGTCTATCCCAGGAGCCCCACGAAGTACTTGTGGGCGAGCGGCCCGAATGGGCACCCGCCCAGAGCGATCTACCGGATGCCACTGGGCGGAACGTCAACCGTTTGATCAAGGGGGTTGGCTCCCAAAAAAGAAGGGCCAAAAATGTGGGGAAACTTTAGTTCATCTTTTAATGTGGTTTGATCTTAAGGTGAATGGATGAATCTGGGGAAACTATAGGGACTCAGAAATGGTTTGTACAAGGGATAATCTCAAAAAGTTGTTGTTTCCAGTCGGAGAACTATTGCAAATTACTGACATGAATACTGCATAATGAAGATTTTGTTTGTGTGCGGAAATAGGGAATTACATTGATTTACCGCAATGCAAGTTTATTTCATGGTGATAACACTTTTCACAACCACTGAATTTGTGAATCTTTCATTTTTTGGGACCAATCCATGTAGCCAAGTGGTTGTCACTGTCAGTGCCTGGCCGGCTCTGGCCAACTGTCAATTCTCCCCAGGTCCGGTTGGGTTTCTGTCGCGGCCAGGTGCTGATGCAACATTGTACAGGCGCGGGATGTTGACCAATGATGGCAGGTATTTCTACTGTAGCCAGTGTTTCATGACTATGGGGGATGACTATGAGGGAAGCTGGGGGAAACCACCCAAGTTTGATATGTTTTGATCATTTTGTTCAATCCACACCACAGCTGCGAACCCCATTCAACTATTGTATACTATATCACTATATCATAGTTCATAGTATCTTTTTTATGCATGCTGCATGTATGTGTTATGGCCCAGCGATGGATACACAGACATCTGCATATACACATAATATATATATATATATATACCGTATACATTTGCACATACACATACTACATACGTACACACATATATATATATATATCAGGGACCATCACCATCTCTGGGGGGAGGGGGGATTATATATATATATACACACATACATGCTGGTAGCATATCTGCAGTCCTGTGGCTTATCTACGCAGCCCAGCCTGCAGATCTCTTGCTGAAGGAACGCGAGCAAAAGGCCACAGCAGTTATTGGGAGAGCCTAGGGCCGCTAGGGATAGTACCCAATGCCTGCCAAATTGTGGAGCTAAGGAGTCCAGGTAACCTTCAAGATTAATGGTAAGTGGGTTGCGGTTAGGATTTCGACTTGACTATGGCTCAGTAGAAACAGATCCATGAATGGCTGGTTGTTAACAGCCAGTGGCCGCCAGCTAGAAAATGCCCATCCACAGTCGCGGTCGAGTCGGACATGTAGGGATCCAAAATCATCGAAATGATCGAAAAGTCCCATACAAATCCATAGTAGAAATGGATCCACCAACCAGATTTCTCTTGGCGAAATCGACCCGATGTTGCCGTGAAGATCGGTGACGATCGGTGATGCCTTCTGTGCCAGGAGGCCTACGTGCCATTTCATCGTGTCCTTCTGAAATTAGCAGCTGAGGGGCAGATCCGATGACTGAGGGGGTAAATTTCGAAATGACTCTGCGCGATAGCCTAATAGCTGGATGGTTTATTTGGAACATCCTATTTTTTAATGGATGAGAACTGGGGGTACCCCTTTAGGAAACCTCCACTTAGATGGTTTTTTGGGGAAACGTCACTGGATAGCTGTCCGATGATTCGTCCCATCAACAACAACACCTGTTCGATGATTCGGCCCAACATCATCGTAATGTAAAATTGAATATAATTAACTACATATCATACCATATCATACCACATCATACCATATTATACCATATCACAATATATCACAATTTATCACAACATATCACGATGTCTCATATTTGATTCTATAAACTTTCAAACTATCCTCATCTCAGAAGAAGTAGCTCTGCCCCCACGGATGCTGACCCCCTCCTGCGAGCCGACCCCCGCGAGCGAAGCGCATGGCAGACGCCACTGAGCAGGAACTGATGCAGTTTCCGACCCGTTAGCCCTGGAAATTGAGGAATGATATAGTGGAATATGATATACTGTTAGCCATTAATGTAATATGATATAATGGTGGAATCTTCTTAATGGTGGTCCCATTATCCAAATAGGTCTTGCAATTATTCATATTCATAGGGGACAACTGAAACCTTTAATATCTTGGAGCCATTTTTTCTTCGTGGCTTCATAAAGGAAAGGTATTTTTGGCCCAATTGTTGAGCTTAACTTCACCCAACAAAGACAAGATAGAACCGACAGAGATGATTTGTTTTCAAAAAGAATTTGATAAGAAATACATGAAAAATTGAGCAATGGAAAGTGATGGTACATCATTGGGAATCCATTTCTACAATTTTATATCCTTTGAAGAGCACTGGAATATGATGCAACCTACCAACGGACCACGATGGACCATTGGGCGGTTACACGAAGTGATGGATATGGGAAAGCCGGAGAGGTGTTGGGTTTCTTTGTGGCTTGCGACTGCCAGTGAAGACATCAATTCTATGATACGGGAATCATTCGCCGTTGATAGAAAGAAAGGCACCAGTTTCTGCTTGGATACTACGCCGGTAATGGGACCGACATGGTACTTCAACTATTTTCAACTGCGACCTTTTTGTTTCCATGACTGTGCAGTTGAAAATAGTTGAAATACCATGTTTACTTGAAAATGTTGAAAATAGTTGAAAAATGTTTCCATGACTGCAGGTTTCTTGTTGTGTTTGGTGTCAGTTTCGATGTTTCCCTTCGCTCAAGGACGTGTACACTTTGCACTTAAGAAAAACGAAGTGTGCCAGCGGCGAGGGAAAGCCTGCGAGCATCAAACATGATCAAATAAGATCGAACAAGCAGGGAAATGGTTTTATATATATATAATGTTAAATGCATATATAAGAGTGTATATATTATATATATATATATTTTATAGTACATCAGGTGCCAATGCCAGAGGAGTCGTCGGAGGGTTGCGATTTTTCTATCTCATGAGTAAAGTGTTAATGGGACATTTTACCAACCCCTGGAAAGGTAACATCTGCAGTTGAAAGCATTGGTGAAATCTCCCTTTGCACATATGTTCTTTTTCCTGCACATGCTCCCTTGAAGCGAATCCAAATAACTACATCCCACGGAGATTATGGCTGCAACCGGAGAATGGGCTTTTCCACTTGTGGAACTTACTCACCATGATTCAGGAGTGCCAAAAACAAGTACAAGGTTTCATATCCCTCACTTTTCACCAGTGGATGTGCTGTTGGTGATCTTCCACCATGTCCAACAGTACCCTCAAACTAACATAGCTACGGTGAAAATCACAATTTCAATAGGTAAATCAACATAAATCAACTATGGAAAATATGGAAAAATCACCATTTTAATAGGTACATCAACTATAAATCAACTCTACTAATGGGTTCTTTTCTGTAGCTATGTTGGCTTACCAAAGGGATGGACGTCCAAGGCCTTGACGAGATCCAGGGACGCAAGTGTCGTCAGGGCGACCCAGGTTTGACTAGCATGGCGACTTGTCCCGCCACAAGGTGGTGGTTATTTGGGGACCCAATATAACGTGTGTGTGTATATATATATTGTATATAATATGTGTATATATATAATATACATATATATATATATACATATATATATATAGATACTATATTTACATATATATATACTATATTTACACACATATATATAGTATGTTTATATAATATATATATGAAATATGTATATATATATATAAATATATATATATTTAAATATATATATATATATAATATGTATACAATATGTATATATAATGTACATATATATATACTATATTTACAGATAGATATAGTATGTTTATATATAATATGTATATATAATATGTTTATATATACTATGTATATATATACATAATATATCTATATATATAATATGTATGTATGTATGTAATGTATGTATGTATGTATGTATGTATGTATGTATGTATGTATGTATGTATGTAATGTATGTAATGTATGTAATGTATGTAATGTATGTAATGTATGTATGTATGTATGCATGCATGCATGCATGTATGCATGTATGTATGTATGTATGTATGTATGTAATGTATGTATGTATGTAATGTATGTATGTAATGTATGTATGTAATGTAATGTAATGTAATGTAATGTAATGTAATGTTATGTATGTATGTATGTAATGTATGTAATGTATGTAATGTAATGTATGTAATGTATGTAATGTATGTAATGTATGTATGTATGTATGTATGTACGTACGTACGTATGTATGTATGTATGTATGTATGTGTGTGTATGTATGTATGTATGTATGTATGTATGTATGTATGTCTGTGTGTGTATGTATGTATGTATGTATGTATGTATGTATGTATGTATGTATGTATGTATGTATGTATGTATGTATGTATGTAT
>Ga0126342_10019704_pt1 | contig 11428 bp, 10 predicted proteins | sample Cyp1metagenome_FD_92528 | JGI IMG/M metagenome (GOLD analysis project Ga0126342, IMG submission 92528) | Coral microbial communities from Lord Howe Island, Old Settlement Bay, Australia - Cyphastrea 1 metagenome | ecosystem: Host-associated > Invertebrates > Cnidaria > Coral ... | reverse complement strand
TTGACCGTCCCACACCTGCCACACAAAACGGACTTGAAAATGCGATCCGCGGTTGACCGACATGGATGTCTTGTAAAGCTTTCAAGAAGCATAAACTTTGTTCCTCCTGAAGTATATATACATTCATTGAATACAAATCACTTTTCAGCTTAAACCTCTTGAATCCCTCAGATCTTCAACTCAACTCTACATGGGGTCAAGTTACAAAGTCTGCAATCTAACATGGCAATGAACCATTCCCCGCTTGGTTCGAATTTCCCATGAAAGCCTCCATTTAGTTCGGACATTTCTTATGCGAGCCGTTAGCCGCCATGATTGATGATAGGGAAAAGTACAGGTTTGCCGATTTTCCGATAAAGACCTCCATTGAGAAGGAGGTTTCCAGCCAGCCATGTTTGATTACCAGAGGGAAACTCCATTATATAATCACCATTATTAAACATTATTAATCATTGCAAACCATTATTGATTAATATTCGCTATTAATTACCATTATTAACATTTATAAATATAAACCATCTATAACCATATGCAGGTGCCCAAAAATAAATGGCGGTACCCCCAAATCATCAAGTTTAATAGGGTTTGCAATTATTAACCGTTCATATTGGGGTAACCCCCCATGTGTGGAAACCCATATCTATATATATATGCATATCATCACCAAGCATGATGTATTATCAATAAAATTTATTGATCACCATTAAGATTTATTAAGCATATATAATTTTTCAAACAATGACAATGTATATGAACCATACAAATCCGCATCTTTTCTGAGGCTTCCTATGGAGCCACATTGGACGACTCTCCGGTCGCCCTGGTGGGACCGTCTGCTGGTGCTCAGCTGGCGGCGACGCCGGGAAACCCACAATGAAACATGGCACAGTTGATGTGTTTTTTGAAGAATATTGCTATAATGGGTTGATATGGAGGATTCCTAAAATGGGGTTACCCCCAAATGGCTCGTTTATAATGGAATAAACATCTATAAATTGCTGATTTGGGGGTACCCCTATTTTAGGAACCGCCCATAGCTGTCTATGATTCTCTCTGATTATCGGCATTCAAATAGAAGGCTGTATACCCAAAGTGTTCACTACGTGGACATAGATAAACGTAGATAGTTTTGAATATATCCAAATAGTTAACATATAGGAATTATGACAATGACAACATATGTTTAAATATATAGAACCCCTTCCTCCTAATACTAAACGCCCCCCCCTATTACTAAACACGGCAGGTAGTTTTTAGTATTAAAGGGGTTCCCTAATACTAAATTAAACCCTTAATAATAAAAATTATTTTTTCCGATTTCAAAATCAATTAAATTTCTTTATATAACGCAATTAACATATTGCCAAAAATTGGATTTTGAAGCTTCCCCACTAATAACAAATACCCCGGGGTTGACTAGTTTTTAGTATTAGGGGGGGAACCAACAAATGGTAGGTTGATTTTTAAATTGTTTTCTAACGGGGATCAATTAAAAGTCACATTGGCCAATCTGATTTTTTTCCAAAATTAGAGATGGACACCAGTTTTTAGTATTTGGGCGGGGTTTAGTATTAGGAGGAAGGGATTACACATTTATATATATATATATATATGTTCCGAATTTGAGTTGTTAGGCTATATAGATGTTGTCATGGTCCCCATTCAACCAAGTGGTTTCAGGTCCCTCTCATCGCCGGTGCCCAGGCTGCTCTTGCGTCAGCGCCAACGTGAAGCTCTTGACCTGGAAGGAGACGATGGGACGATTTTCTGTTTGGAGATCCGTCAATGGATTGGTTCAAGGGGACATCTTAACCAGAAACCATGGGAAAATGACAATGAAGGGAAATCTTTTCCGGAAATCATGTTTTTTCATGAAACCTTGGTTTTTCCTGTAAATGTTCCATGAAACCAATCCGTTGAATGGGACACAAAAAGCAACAACTGGCAAACCGATTGCCATAGATGTCTACACCAATGAATGTTGACCGTGTTAAGTTACGGACCAGTAGGTTCCCCCAAAATAGTGACCAATTGCTACTTAAAGTTAAATGGTACCTTGAACAGCCTAGGGGTTTTTGAGTCCAGGGTTGACATTACACCTGATGGCGTGGGCGAATGGAGATTCGCACCCTTGAGGTTATATTGATAATCCCCAAAATCAGGTAGATTTAAGTAATCCAACAGTAACCCATAGTAATCATTAAGTAGTCCAATAGAAATCCATAGTAATCCCAAATAACAAACAAGAATCCATCAAAAATCCCAATAATCATCCAGAATACATTTTAAAAAACAAATAGTCATTAAGAATCAATAATAAAATAATTCCAAATAATCTTTCAGAATACACGATAATTCCGAATAATTATTAAGAATCCATTATAATTCTAAAAATCATTAAAAATCCATATTAATTCCAAATAGTCATGAAGAATCTTAAAACAAAAACAAAAATGCCATTAAGAATCCATTTTCGAAATAATCATTAAGAATCCATCATATGTCCCAATAATCATGAAGAATTCATATTCCAAATAATCATTAGGAATCCATACTAGTTCCAAATAATCATTCAGAGTCTTTCATAATGCCTCATAATCATTAAGAATCCGCAATGATTCCAAATAATCGTTAAGAATCAATGATAATTCCAAATATTCGTTAATAATCAAAATAATTCCAAATAATCATGAAGAATCCAGTATAATTGTTAATAACCATTAATAACCCATATTAATCCCAAATAATCATTAAGAATCAATGATAATTCCAAATATTCGTGAAGAATCCATAATAAATCCAAATAATCATTCACAATCCATCGTAAATCCCAATAGTCATCAAGAACCCATATTCCCAATAACCATCAAGAGCTCATGATAATTCTCAATAATCAACAAGAATTCAAAAATCCCAATAGTCATTAAGAATCAATATCCCAAATAATCATTAAGAATCCATTAAAAAAACAACAATCATTCAGAAACCATATTCCAAATAATCACTGGGAACCCATAATAACTCCATATAATCATTAAGAAATCCTTCAGAATTCATATTCCAAATAATCATTAAAATCAATAATGATTTCCAATAATCATTAAGCATCCATAAATAAATCCCAATACTCATTAAGAACCCATATTCCAAATAATCATTAAGAATCCATTTTCCAAATAATCATTAAGAATCCATATTCCAAATAATCATTAAGAATCCATATTCCAAATAACTATTAAGAAATTAAGAAACCATAAAAAATCCAAATAGCAAATTGAGTAACAACCCACAGAAAAAACCGGCGATGATAGGATCCCTTTCCTGGTCCCCGTCGATGTTCAAGGCAAGGGCCGGCATGACGGCACAACCCATGTGGTGTGTCCATGGGTTCTTCCCACAAAATGGCCATTGAATGATGAAAAATGAGGATTAAAAGACCTTTTTTAGTTTGTGTTATCCAATTTTCAGACAAACCCATCTCCTATGAGCGTCTTCAGAAAAACCTGGGGGAATGAATATCCACTGTTTTCCTCATAGCTACCGTCAACCAGTCAAAACAACGCAAAACCAGTCGTAGAGAGCACCTTCCAAAAAGTTTCCAAGAATGCCTCACTGTTTCAATTCTTATGTGTTTGACCTGCTCAACAAACATGCCCGCAAATGCTCTATATACATGGAACATTTACCTACAGCACTGGGCCTTTGCCCCCAAGTGGTTCTATTCTGATATAGAATCAAACGTGTGAGGTAGTGATAGATCATTCATTCATATATATATATTAAATTATATTTATATTTATTTATTATTACTATTATTATTATGTGATATATCTATGTGTCGTACAGATTTTTCATCACTAGCTGAATGAAGGTTTCTCTTGAACGACAAATGTTTGAACGATGGTCGCAACGGCCACTTGTCAACCGCTCAAGTGTGGTTCTATCTTCGAAGGCAACACAGCCTTGCTTCGTGGTTCAATCGGGGCATCATTTTTGATGGTTGCGTGGTTTCAGCCCCAAAGTGTCATTTTGAACGCGTCCAAGTGCCCTGTTGGTGAAACCAGTGAAGAATTGTTGTTCAATGTTCACCAAATCAACAGCATTTTGCAGATGAGATCACACTTTTTACTCATCAATTTTGTTCCGCAAAAAAATCACCATGTTGGGCACCTTCAAATCCCGGACGTTCCCAATGATTGTCTCGACGAGGTTTTCGTGGGCGTCTCTGGAGTTTATGATTTGCCCATGGAGGCAGGACTTCTGGCAGGTGGATAATAGATTTTTTTTCCATAGTGATATAAATGGCCACAAATAGAGAAAAATGGGAATAACTGGGACTACTGGTGTTTTTGAATTCTAAATTTCGATGTATTTTTTCATATGTTTTCTTTGCTTGCTAAGTTCATGTTTGTTCCTCATTTTTTGGGGGGCATTTAAAAGTATAAGTATAAGTTTCACGGTTTCTTTTTTGGGACCTCAGAAGTATAGTCGATTATGTTCCCGTGCTTCGTGTTGGAGGATCTAAAAAGCAGATCTATATATATATACAGTATATACAAATAATTGGCACATGTCATTTCTTTGATTTGGATGACTTTAAACAAGAACAATTACATTATTTTGCATATAGAATATAGATGAATATAGATGAATATAGATGAATATAGATGAATATAGTTCAATGGTTGAATGAATGGGTCACAATCCCAACATCCCATATTTCAAAGGGGTAAGTAGACTGGTAGCGTTCAAAGTCCACATTCCAAACATGCTGAAGTTCTGCGAGGGATTGGACGCTTCGTTGAAATTTCTGCAAAAGCAGCTATGGTTATTAAGCCTATTTAGCACACGCATTATATACATATATTCATATGCACACTAGTGTAGTTTATATATATATATTTACTATTTTAGATATTATATGTATATATATACATATACATATGTATATGTATATATATATATATACATACACATTATAGATAACATATATTTGTATACAATGTATATTATTGGTACACATCTCAAAAAGTTGGATTGTCTGTTGCTAAGTTGTGGTTTGAGCCAGGTTGCCCATGTTTGAGCCATGCCCAGATCCAGACACCGACCGTGGCAGGCTGAGCATTTGGAGACCATCGGAATTGTTCCATTCCTCTCACACCTTTCTGCTGCTGGGCCGAAAGTTTAGGCTCCACATTGTCAATGCCAAGACGAAGATGAAGAAGCCCTTTAAGTCATGCAGTTTGCTGCTTTAAGCATTGTGATAATGAGGGACTATGTAGTGAATTTGAGAGTATGGCTGGGAGTTGTCTGTTTTTCTTTCACGTGAGGACCAGGATGTTAAGACCAAGATTGCATTCGTGATAGAGGTTCATGAAGCGTGCTGAACTTCAAGGTAAAGGGTTCCCAAGAAGTTCTTGGATTTGGCCGAGATTGTATAAAAGAAACCGCAATCCCCTAATACCTTATTACCCAATAACAACAATAAATGACTTATAACCCCAATAATTGATAACTATCCAAATGCTATCACAATCCAAACCATAGAATGGCCAAGAACACATTCTTGGGATCATCCCAAGCCCAATATATCCCAGTAGGTATCACTTGATTTCGCTAGTTTCTTTATTTGAACAGCATTTAAGCGATGATTTTTCAAATTGACTCATCTAAGATTAGCTAGTAATATAGATTGATAATGATTAATTTCTAGATATATCACTAATGATATCAACCTAATTGAAAAATCAAAATGACTAATCTAATGTTCAAAGATTCTTCAGAGGGTGGCTCAACGTGGCTCAACCACCCACGAATCTCCCAGACTCTTCAGGTCGACGGTGACCTCACGTCCTTCTCACCTAGCTTGATGCTCCAGGACAAGTGGAATGTCATGCAGATTTTGTGCAGATTTTTTGAATAGGAAAACTAGAGATCTTTACCTGGCAGTGGATTTTTGTCCCATTTTTGTTGGATAATTTTCCGATGAACACCTCCATTGAAATAGATGGTTTCCCAGCCAGCCACCTTTGATTACCAGAGGGTAGAGGATTTTGTCGATAGAAAAGGAGGCCCACAGCACCAGGGAAAGCTCCAAGTCACTTGATCGACAAGAGGTTACCTGACCTCCTCAATTCAGGCTTAGCCACCAAGAAGCACTAGGCCTTATGAACCCTATGTATAGGGTTTCCATAAATGGGGGTACCCCTAAATCATCCATTTTTGTTTGGGATGTTCCCTTATAAACCATCCATTTTCGGGTACCCCCATTTATGCAAACCAAACCTCCATATACATACATACATTACATTACATTACATTACATAACATAACATAACATAACATACATACATATGATATATGTATATATATATATATATATATATATGCACTGCATTTCTGTGTACGGCAAAGGTTGATTACTTCTGAATTCTGATCTGCCATGGACAAACAAATGCACTGATGCATATCAAAAGGCCAAGGGGATTCTATTTGCATCGTACGATATGTAGAGTGCCAGCGGCCAACAATCACACATAGAGATGATTAGAGATGTTTAACTGCCATCCAAATATAGCTGAAAACGTACATACAACGTGCTAACAGGCAGATAAATTGTGGTGCGGATGCCAAAGTCACATCAAGGGGAACACCCACAAGAACTGCAATGTAACAAGCCGTTTTGTTTTGGGACTGGACGGAGTGCCGGTGAACAAAAGTCAACTGTTTGTCTAAAGTCCATGAAAAAAGTGGTTGAATCTGGGTGTCACACTCAATCATATTTACTGTAGTTATTCCATAACTAATTTCACCGTCACCGTTGTTGGTGGTTTCAACATGTTTCATGTTGTTTTATTTTCCGTTTTCAACATGTTTACGTACCAGCCGCTCAACGTTGACGCCAAACATTGGCAAGTCCAAAGGTCCATCCTGTTCCATCCTAACTGCAATGATCACATGGAAAATTGTACAGCATTTCCAGAAATGTGGTAACAATGGGGCCTCTCAATTATTTGACCCCTTCCGAAGTACCTTTCAGGATGAAACCGCCGCAGGAGGAGATTTACTCCAAAGCTGCCGGCCGACACCCAGCGGTGCATCTTTTCCATGGTCAGGCTGGGACTGTTTACGGTTTTTTGTTAGGGGAAACATGTTGGCTATGGGTCAAAACCCTGGCAATGTTGGATTTTTACCCCAACATAGCTGCTAGTTATGGATGTTCATCCCCTCCAAATATGCTAGTGACTACCGCAGTGTAGGTTTTAGATGGTTTTAGTATGTTTTTGTTCATTCCTAAATGGGTTTGCTCGAAAATAGGGTGCCCCTAAATTATGGTGGTGTATAAGTCAGTATAAGTATATATATATCTCTCTCTCTCATCATCAGCATCATCATGCGACCTGCAAACAAATGTGGACAAACATCAGTGTTTTGGTTGATTTCTGTTTTTTCGGCGTAATGACCGAATAGTAACGACTCCCAACCGTCATGAAGCCCCCTTAAGATGGGGGCTACATTGTCTGTGAGATACTCGGGGATACCTTTGCGGCAAGGGTTACAAGGCCTGGATGAAGTTCATATGCATACAGCATACACATATGTCAAGTATATATATATATATGCATATGCACATTACACATACACATATGTGTATACATATACATATATATATACATTTAGATAGAGAGATAGATAGATAGCTAGATAGATAGATAGATAGATAGAGGGAAACAGTGCTGAAACAGATACTGTGGATAATTTATATATTATACCTGTAGGCCATACAAATAGGTAGGTAGGTAGGTAGGGAGGGAGATATAAAGGGAGATAAATGGGGTGATAGATAGGAATATTGACATGAAGATTGCTAGATAGCTATATCAATCATGCTCAGCAATTATGGTTCTATAATATCTATCTATACATACATACATACATACATACATCCATACATCCATACATCCATACATCCATGCATACATACATACATACATCCATACATCCATACATCCATACATCCATACATCCATACATCCATACATCCATGCATACATCCATGCATACATCCATATCATACATCCATGCATACATGCATACATACATACATACATCCATGCATACATCCATGCATACATCCATGCATACATCCATGCATACATACATACATACATCCATACATCCATACATCCATACATCCATACATCCATGCATACATCCATGCATACATCCATGCATACATCCATGCAGACATCCATGCATACATCCATGCATACATACATACATACATCCATGCATACATCCATGCATACATCCATGCATCCATGCATCCATGCATCCATGCATACATCCATACATACATACATACATACATATGTATGTATATGATATTGGATAATTTTACAGAGAAAGAGATAGGTAGATCTATACATGGGCAGGTCCCTATTCCTGGCACCGCTCCGGAGGCAGACACTAGTGTGCCACTGGTCACCTGGCATTTTCATTGGGAGTGGTTTGTACTACCTGGGTGATAGGGGAATTATTCTTACTCATATATAATGATATATATATATATATAGATAATTTATAGCATCAATATGCATCAATCAACATGTTTTTGTTTGATGTGTTTGGTTGAGTTTGATTATGATGATTCAGCCAGATTCTATGTCTTCTCGGGTAATTTTCAGGACTTGCTTTGGTTGACGATTGGGTATTTCCAAGGAGATGAGCACAAGCTTCGCCCGGGCCTTGAGAAAGGTACGCAGAAAGTCATTTGTGGCGGATGGATCCATCTTTTTTGACACAGTTTTCCAGTGTTGAATGTTGAACCCACCTGCATTAAAACGTACTAAATCATATCAAATCAACAATGGCTAAGATGATCGCGTTGTTTTTGACAACCACAAGGATGTTCATGCAAAACTGCAAGGTTTTGGCGGACTCCCTTGCAATGCCCGCACAGTTTGCTTGAAATTTGTACAGTCAAGAGGTTCATGTGATAGTTTTGGTGTCACAACATGTATCCCTGCGATGTTTATCCATTTGTGTGGCCCAACCATTCCTTTACATCCTCCACATAAAGCAAGCAGCAGGTGGCCTACTATGCACTAGCAAACTGTGAATGATGTTGTTTCAATTGCTTTGTTCCAGATCAAGACACATATAACCTTTGATTGTCCTTGTTCCTGACATTGGTCCCGATGCTTGTGCAACACCCCATTCCCAGTTCATGATTTTGGCCCTCTATGGCCCTCTTGTGATTCTCGTTGCTCTGCTTGTGTGTTTTACTGCTTATCATTTTGGTCACACCGGTCACATCCACTTGGATCCCCATTGCTCGAGCATTCTTCTAGTCAACATTTCCTGGCGGAAGTCACATAGGTTAAATCACCATATTATGCTGGTGCAAAACCCCTGACCCTCCTGGGAACCTCCTGGGAACCTCCTGGGAACCTCCTGGGAAGCTCCTGGGAAGCTGGCCAGGCCAACGTACCCGTGGAGGCTGCTTGGATGGTGGGATGGTGGAACACTGTTCAACTACCGCAAGCTGATGTTTGATATGGATCCTATGGCACATAACTAATCATAACTATGATTCCTTTATATAAATTAATGATTTAGCTTCTCAATACATTTAGTTGGGGCGGTGCAGTATCATTTCCTCTTCTTTCTTTGCTGATGATTGACCTTCAAAGGCAATTTAGAAAAGATGTCCGTATGAAGACATGCTCCAACAAGTGGTTGATCTACCATTGACATCAGATGATATATATATATATCAGATGAACGACCAAAAACTGCAATGTCACGAATCTAAGTTCTGATTGGTTTACTACAGTATTTTAACTTATGAACATATAGTATATCAAACATATTGTTGGTTAATGTTGTTTATATATCCCCATGATATACTCATTGATAGATGTTCTTTCTTTCCCTTAGAATATCTCCAGTATCCGGTGAACTTCCCATATTTTTTGCAGAAAATCACCTGAGAAATTTCCACGGTGATGGGTAGGTCTTCCTCCAAAAGGGCGCCACGCACTCGGAACCGGTGGTGGAAGGGCCTTTAGCTGGCGACGATATCCAGGTGGGAGAGGAAGGGAGCTGTGGATCCAAATCACACCCCAAAGACTTCCTAGACTTCCTAAGGAGATATTTGGATCCATAGGGTATAATAAATAAATATATATATATATATACATGTACTATGTCGTTTCAGTTTGTGTTTGTGTGTTTCCAATGTCGTAGCAAGATGTTTCTGCCTTTTAAGTGTTACGCAGCACTGGATGCGCGGTCAATAGCGAAATGATTAGTCGATGACAGTTGCTTTCATCGGTAGACTTGTCATATCTCGTCATAACAACCCAGAACAGGTTTCGCTGGGATTTGTTTGTTGCTTTGTCGTGCACACAGGGAGAACCGACTGTGGCAGAAAATTCAGCAAGTTTAAGGTGTGCAAAGGGGACTTGAACCCCAGTGGCCATAGGGGCAGCTCGAGTGAAGTTTCTGTTGTTTTGACTCTGCAAAGCTTTTGATTTGAGTTAGTGGACATCCCACACTTGATGGTTGAATCTACCATTGAACTTTCTTGGATTTTGTGTTTGGTGGGATATGATATGGCTCCCATGTTGGGTTTGTCCATGTTTGTCCGAAAAGGGGATACATACATCTAAAATCATCTAACTATTCTAAATTCCATTATAATTCAGTCTAGTTTCTCTTAGCATCATGTGATATAATGTGTGCTTTGTCAAATCATCAAATGCTAGCATGATCATACATTATCGATATGATATGATTGAAGTTTCACCCATTTGAAATCCATGGCCAGGCGCAGCTCATCTTGCCATACCTACTCCCAGACGTGCGGCTCCCCCGCGCGCCCTGCTTCATGCCCCGATCGGTCCCTTGGATTCCAATTTTCGCCGACTGGGTACATTATAACCTCACTGGAATCATGGTAAATCATCCCGAAGATCCGTGGCCTTATTTCAGGTGAAAAATTGTAATTCACCCAGATAAGGTATACCATCCAGTAATGAAACATGACAACTGGCAATCAGAGAACTATCCATGGAGGTTTCAATGGGGAAATCATCGAACTAAATGTGGAATTGTCCATTGCCATGTTGGTGAAAGCTTTGAGTTCCAGTCTTTGATGCAAGAAAGTAAGAAGTTGAAACAGCTATTCGGAAGGGGTATTGGGCTTAGAATATATTATATATATTATATATATTATATATTATATATATATTATATATATTATATATATTATATATTATATTATATATATATATATATATATTATATATATATATATTATATATATTATATATATATATTATATTATATATATATTATATATTATATATTATATATTATATATATTATATATTATATATTATATATATATATTATATATATT
>Ga0126342_10019703_pt1 | contig 11429 bp, 7 predicted proteins | sample Cyp1metagenome_FD_92528 | JGI IMG/M metagenome (GOLD analysis project Ga0126342, IMG submission 92528) | Coral microbial communities from Lord Howe Island, Old Settlement Bay, Australia - Cyphastrea 1 metagenome | ecosystem: Host-associated > Invertebrates > Cnidaria > Coral ... | reverse complement strand
GTCTGTGTGTGTGTCTGTGTGATCTCCATTGCATCTTTTTGGAATAGGTCTGTGTGCCTGGGTCGAGGAAGGTGATTTGGGACTAAAGATTTAATCTTTACTGAGGGGCTAAGACCGTTCAAGGTTTAGCCATTGGTAATTCATATATTGCATTTATGGGACAAGCCACTTCGGGGACTTAGGATCAGCAGGATCAGCAGGGTCACCGTATCTCCAATCGTTAGCCTATAGTTGAAAAATAATTTCTATAGCTAATCAATGGAATTTCAGGATCCTAAAATGGAGGTACTGTACCATATAAGACCATATTTTGTGGGGATATTCCCTGAAATTTCGGCCTGGCCAGAGCCAAAAATATATGGTAGGTACCTCCAATCAATCGGTTCCTACATGGCCAGGTGTCATCAGCTCCACTGGAAATCTCCGGGATTTCCCCACGGAGCTGATGACAACAAGGGTATGACTGTAACGGGTACAACATGGTACAACCATACCCTTGTTGGATCCATGGTGCTAGAAAAATGGCGCAATTAATATGGATCCCATCAATATATCCCATTTATATCCCATAAAAATGTTAGCATTGATATACCAGCACCATGGATCCGTCATGGGATATATTACTAGTACCTTTTTGGTTCATTTGTTACATAGCTATGGTATAGAAGGTCCATTTGTAGATGATCGATAAACATGATGATTTCCCATTGCCAAACATGGTAAATCACCATGTTTATCCCATTAAAACCACTGAAATCACCATTGAATCACGATGAAATCCCCCATTTTTTGAGACACCAAGTATCCGGGTATCCCCTTTTGGCGATGACTCCGACGACCTCCTTTTGGCTCAAAGCAGCATGGCTTCCCGTGTGGCCGCCAAGCTGCATAGCGTTTATCGTGGCCGGTGAATGGTAGGTCCACAATGAGTTCTTTATATTGACCATAAACAGCATGACAGGAGCTTAAAGTGAACAATAAGTTCTTTTATTGGTGAATGGTAGGTGAACAATGATATCTCATAAATTAGCTAGAAGTACAAGAACCTCAAAACGCAATGTTAGGCAACAATGGGTTGGTACTTTACCTTAGATTAAACAGCGAAGAATGATGTTATTTGTGTAGGGTATCTAGATGTTTCTAGAAAGTGAAATCCACGGTCTAAGTTCAATCATATTCAATTATTTGATTAGCAGCAACAATACCCCTCAATACCCATATTCAAATTATGTTATTATGTGATATAGATATGATTTCCAATTTTTGTGGGATACGGTATCCACAACCATGAAAACGGGCCCCTGGCTCTCACCTGTTGGGCTAGTGCAAAGTTTCTTGCGGCAAATGTTCAAGGCTTTGTCTCCATATGCATTATATATAATACAATATATATATATATATATATATATATTTATATAATACAATATATATATATATATATATATATATATATATATTTATAGTATAATATATATATATATGCATATATATATATATATATATATATAATATTCACATGCTTGGCCGCAGCTTCGTTGCACCCATGAGCCAGAGCCAAAAAATATGTATATCCCATATATAGCCTCTTGGAGTGGGGTCGACATCCCACTCCCCAAAAACAGGGCAGCAGAGCACCGGTCGCTATGTGGGCCGCAGCCATGTGCTTCGCCACCAGGACCGTCCTGAGCAACGCGGCGGAAAACCCGCGCCTGGTGGTGGCAGAGAAACACGCGCCTTGGACGCCGGGCCATGTGGTGGCATGAGACGTGCCAGATTCAGGGATGTAATCAGCTATGGGGGTGTCAACCGCCATCATTGGTAATAAAACAATTACCCTCTGGTAAACTAACATAGCTATTGAAAATTGCCATTTATAGTGGATTTACCCATTAGAAATAGTGATTTTCCATAGCTATGTTACCATAGCTATGTTAGTTTACCAGAGGGTAATACACCACCCATTTATGTTTTTTTTTGGGATTTTCTAAACCAGATGTAAACAGCTAAAAACTATGCTTTTTACCCACATTATATGAGAATGGGATAGGCCCCTGAAACAACGGTGACAACGGTGACACCGCCGGAGGATTAGTTGAATCATGTTGAATCCCATGGCCCTGTTGGTTTGAGTCTGACTTCGAGCTGATGAAGCGAATCTACTCCAGGAATATCTGAAAATCATGTAGAAGAATGGTGATTTAATGGTGATTTTATGGTGATTTAATGGTGATTTAATGGGGATTTAATGGGATTTAATGGGGTTTAATGGGAATTTCTGATGAATCTGGGTAAATTATGTTGCGACCGAACCCTGTTCTCCCTCACTATAATCATAGTTAGATTGCGGGGAATCATCCCGGCCCAACAATTCAGGTTAGTGAAATATTATAATTTACCCAGATATATATTACTTCAGAATTTCAGAGAGTTGTATGGGTACGTTAGTCACAACCTTCGCTAATATCAATGGCATTCAGACATGGAGAAAACTGATCTTGGTATGGGTCAAGAGTTACCCTCCAGTAATTTAACATAGCTATGGAACAAATGTTTGATTTAGTTATAGATGATTTGTGATGATTTACCTATATCCCATGACGGATCCATGGTGCTGGTATATTAATGCTAACATTTTTATGGGATATATTGATGGAATCCATATGAATTGCACCATATATAGCAGCATCATGGATCCGTCATGGGTATTAAGAATGGTGTGTTTTACTGTCCCGGCCTGATCCGTTGAGAAAACTCGGGATCCAACATGTTGATCCACAGTAGGTCCGTAGGTTTTACCATTGGTTTCATGTCTATTGATAAGAGGAAAACTATGGTATTTACCATTGGTTTATTGTAGTTTTATCACATTTACTAAACATATACTGGTTGGTGGTGACTGGAACCATGGAATTTTATGACTTTCCATATCATAATACCAACTGACGAACTCATATTTTTCAGGGGTAGGTATACCACCAACCAGAATACATTTACATGCAAAACTGCGTGATTTTGTTCGGGGAAAGAAAAGCCAAACAATACAGGGATCATATGTTCGCAAACAGGTCATACATGGGTATATGGAGGTTTCCTAAAACGGTGGATCCCCCAAACAGGTTTCAATACTAAAAATTGTCTATGTTTGGATGATTTGAGGGTGCCCCCATTTTAGGACACCTCCATCTCCCCAAAGATGTCATATGTTTATGACATTTTATTAGGGACAAATGATGATAAACCATGATAAATTGAGAGATAGCCTCTGGTAATTTACCAGCTTGCTATGGAAGGTAACTATGTTCGGATGATAGGTAAATCAGCTAAGTTCCTGGGCCATTTGTACCAGAGCTATGGTAAATTACCAGAGGGTACCTCACAGAAACAAGTCCTAAATCATATTGTTGAAACAAAATGCAAAAAATGATATCCTCACTGCGTCAGTATCCCCATGATATCCCCATAAAATGCTTCATTTAAAATTACAAAAATAATAATAATAACATAATTCACAGTTGTGGCCTTTTCAAATTAGTTATAACTGGTTATGTTTGAATGGGATTATACATAAACCATAAATTAGGCTATAGGCAAAAAAGGTACTTATAACCGGTATGTCAGGCCATAACTGCAAGTGGTTAAATCATGTTAGATCCTTCAGCCATCATATAGAATCGACCTAGGCGAGTGAACTGGACCTCAAGTGCGAAAGCTATGAAGATGGTGTCGACTGGGCTGAGGCGAAAACCCTGACATAGCTGTTCGGGTTTACAGTAGATATTTAATGATATTTATAGAAATTTAGTTATATATTAAGATCTAACAACTATAGCTGTTGGGGGGTTGTAGTAGGTCTATCCATAGCTAATGGGATTTATAAACCAACTAACTTGTTCAACTTATCACTGAGGGGGTACCACCGAACGTGTCCTAAAAGTGCCGTGTTTCTTGAATATCTCAATGGCCATGTCAGGAACCCAAATTGGAGGTACCTACCATATAAGGCCTATATAAGGCCTATGTAAGGGATCATCCCCATAAAATATGGTCTTATATGGTACTATGGTACAGTACCTCCATTTCAGGATCCTGAAATTCCCATTGAATATCATTTGCTGAAATGGCCACATCTTCGGAAAGCACTAGTCGGTTGAAATAATATTGAGATGGAAATTGAGTATCTAGATATCTAGCTAGTTGGTGGTACATCTGACATCATTTGACATCATCTGACTTCGCAAGTGGGTTGCATACCTCATGATTTCATGTAGTTTTTTGTCATGTAGGTTTATACAAATATTATATACATAATATCATATACATACGCATACATATTTATATATATATATATATACATATATACATTCATATATATATATATTATACATATGGGATTAAATACAGATGTTGACTACGGGATGGATGACCATCCCCCCTTAGTCCGGAACCTGACCCTGTGGCCATGGAGCTGATGACACCGGATGGGTAACGGCACGGCTTTTCTTCGGTGGGTAAAAAACATTTCTTTTTCCATGGGATTTAACAGGGAAGAACTAGGACTATAGTGGTAAACTAGGATTTTTCCTGTGGATTTAACGACTCAAACCAACATTATAGTGGTAAACTAGGATTATAGTGGTATAACCATAGGAAAATGGAGGTTTACCCTCTGGTAAACATACGCAAAACGATGGAAAGATCCACCATTTTCTAGCTGGGTAAATCCACTATTTTGACTGGGCCATTTTCAATAGCAAACTGTTTGTTTACCAGAGGGTAACGACTAAAATCAACATTCATAGTCATTTAGAAATTTTAGGTTCAGTCCCACTTTTCATAGGGATTTATATGGGTGAAATCCCACTTTTCATGTTAAAAAAAAAAAATACCCGGAGCATCTGATGCATCTGCAGGTGCGGAGGCTCCTCTTCGTTTTTCTGGCGCGGCCCTCCGAGGACCACGAGTTCCTGAACCCGCTGCTGGCGCTGGGCCGTACGCCCACGGATTGTTACATCGGTTTGTGTCACCTGGAGATGAAAGTGATGGGTATAGTTTGGTATAGTTTAATAGTGTTTAAACATGTTTAATCATGATCAATACTGTTTAATACTAGTTTAATATATTGACATGAATGAAACTGATGTTTAATAATGTTAAGATTGTTTAAACATGTTTCGAAGTCTTAGCAGATCTTAGATTTTTCTTGCCGTGGAGCAATGGATGGTGATGTTTTGCTGTCCATGGCCATGGATGTTCGGCCAAAGACTCAGCCAGGTTCCTGAGGGTGTTCTTGGGGGAAAGGACTGTTTTTTTTGCTAGAAACAGATACAGTGATGGCCCAACTAACAGTTATAAATGGAATTATAACTTCTATATATAACTGTATACTGTTCTATATCATTATAAGCCAATTTAAAACTGTTAAGGGCCATAACTGTAGAAACAGATAGCCATGATACCGCTAGCCAGGGATTTTTGGCTGGACTGAGGTCATGCAGCGATTCTTCAACAGCTATCATGTTGGTGGTATAGGGGTGCAGTACCAATATAAGTCACGATATGTCATGATATAATTGATATATATATATAATTATATATATATGTGTATTATAAGATAGATAGATATGTATATAATTATATTAATATATATATATATATATAATTATACATATATGTAGAATTTTATAGAATGTGGTAAACCCAACAAAATAAGATCAATAAGCTACATAAAACCATCCCAAGTTTGACGGATGAATGTCCGGGACAACCATTTTCAGGTTGCCTGGGCTATTTGGCGATGATTTTCATGAACCACGAGAAGCGAAGCACTGCCCTGGTGAATACCTTGTTCGGCAGCGTTCCCTTGTGGGACCAGATTCCCTTGTCTTATTGGGAAACCTGGTGGAAAGATCATGAAAAATGGGGGGATGGGTTGAGTTTCGGGCTGTGTTTGTCAAAGTGAATCAGTGGCATTTTTCCATCATACATATTCCAATTGTTACCCTATGAACACAATATTCATTTGAGCGCCCAAGACTCCCACCCATTGGAGGTTTGGAGATGACAGAAGGTGAATAGGGCATTGCCTTTTTTTGGGGGTCACACAATTGTAGCTCATACAGCCACAGGGGTGGCAACCGGGTGGTATGCCAAAAGTGCCAAAAGGGTGGAAAGGAACATAATCATAATCGTAGTAGATGTAGCTAGGGACATGCTGACCAAGAGAAAGTGCTGCCTTTGCTTTCTGACGATGGGAAGTTGGAGGAGTTCATCCTAAATCCTATGCATTGAGTCTAGATTTCGCTACCTTTGTGGAATACAGCCCTAGTATGTTGCATTCATTTGCCAAATGCTAACCCTATGAATAACATGAAACCTTATGTTGTTAACATTACTGCTAATAATTTATTTTAATATGTAACAGTTAACTGATAACATATGAGTTAACAGTTAGCATGAGTAACAGTTAACATGAGTAATGACAGTTACCCTCTGGTTATTTAACATAGCCACGGAACATCACCATTTTTAATAGGTAAACCATCTATAAATGGGCCATTTTCCATGGCTATGTTAAATAACCAGAGGGTAACTGCTACAGTAACTTCCCATGGATCTTTAGCTGATGCCGTCTAGCTGAGGATACCATTCACAGTCGCTGGCCCATCTTTGGATTGCTGGCAGCTTGGCACAGATGGGGAGGTAATAACCATCACCATACGGCAACCATAGGTACCCTCTGGTAAACTAACATAGCTATTGAAAATTGCCATTTATAGTGCAGGGGATTTACCCATTAAAAATGGTGATGTTCCATAGTTATGTTAGTTTACCAGAGGGTAACAAGTGTTAACTTTCGTAAATAAGCTGGCGGGTTGCATTCAAGGTCTGTCCCCGGAAATAAGGTACATGCAGTATGCAAAATGCATCAAATCAAATGTGCGGGGATCCTTGGCTGAAAAATGGTTGTGCAACTAATTTCGAGACACGGCCCCGATTTCGTGTTATGTGTTTCATTTCTTGACCGATCTTTTCAATGTAATTTTTGCTTTATTTTTTTGCAGGCAGAAACGCCGCCGGCTGCTCAACAAAATACTTTCTATGAATCTTTAAAAAAGGCCCGCCGTAGGCGCCACTTTTCAGTGTTTGGATCGTCGCCAAAAAGAATTGATTCCATCAATCTGAAAAACATTTACAAATATACGCTACACATTTAAACAAACACATGTGTTTTTCTTTTCTAAAAATCATCGTGGAAAAAGCAAAACCCATTAGGATTAAAAAAGAAACATTGAATTTCAACATTTTTTTGAAAAATAATCGTGGAAAAAAGTCAAAATTCCTCAAATTCAAGGCCAGCCCTTGAATTTAAGGAATTTCTGCGGAAATAAGGAACACAAAAGAGCATTAAAAAACTAATCTAAAAATAAAAATAAAATAACATAAAGGAAAAAAAACAAACGGAAAAATGAAGTAAAAATACAACATATATTTTTGTATAAATGATCAATCTTTTTCAAGAATAGAAAATAGTGTTTTTTTTCGAAAGAAATGTTATATATATATATAATAAAAATGAAAACATTGAAACACATGAAAAAATTACATATCCTTAAAAATCCAATGCATATTCGTAGTGTCTAGGTTTTTAGATTGCTTTCAAATTGTTCTGGTTGGTGGTTTCAAACATGTTTTTTCCATAATATATGGGATAATCCTTCCCATTGACTAATATGTTTCAAGATGGTTAAAACCACCAACCAGTGTTGGAAGCAATGTTGAGCTACAAATTTCAATGCTCAAAAGTGGCACCTGCGGCAGGCGGCAAAGCTTCTGTCTGCAAAAAATGTCAACATAATTTTAAACATCATACATGTAAAAATGAAAGACCAAGAAGAATAAGCATGAACATGGTTAAACAAAATTTTCAAAAACGAACAGACTTGAAGAATTAAACAATGTATAGATTATTTCCATTTTCATGCCCAACACCAACAGCTGCTGCTGCGGAGCAAGTCCAATGGGCTGTTGTAAGATGTTGTAAGTATTTGCTTTGGATGATTTCTTTAGGTGCCTGCATTTGTTTCTTTATGGCTCCTGATTTTTCTGCGCATACTTTATTTTCACCTGCGTTGTGAACATCTACTAGTTACTAGTTACTAGTTTGTCACCCAAATTCTTCACAAAATGAGTCTGCCTTATTCAATACAATTTGCTCAAAACCCTTTCAAACTGGATTTCAATCCGAAACAATTGGTTTGCAAATATCCTAAGCCTGTGTAATTCCCTTATTTCCTTGAATTATGAAAGTTTACAGTAATAAGCATACTTAGTTCATATATTTAGATGTAGTTACTGTAGTATACCGTATACCCCAGTTTTATATACGTAGTTTTATCATCTTATACACACAGACAGAGACAGAAAGAAACAGACACCGACAGAGACAGACAGCCATTCATGCATGCATGCAGACATTGCATGCAAACATACAGACGTACAGACATACAAATACAGATAGATAATAGATAGGTAGATTAGATATAAAGCTAGATAGATAGATATATAGATGGACAGATGATATCTGAGTCATAAACCACTTTGCAATTTAGTACTCCGTCAAACGGTGGCCACGGTGTCACACAAGTCACCCAGGTGTTTGTTCGGGAGGTGCCACTTGTGTGGCCTTGTAGAGAGGGATATTGCCGAAATTGCCTTAACACACTGGACTTGGAGGGTTTACCAAGGTTTACACATGCTTACACATTTGCTTACACATTTGCTTACACATTTGCTTACACATTTGCTTACACATTTGCTTACACATTTGATTACACATTTGCTTACACATTTGCTTACACATTTTCCACGTCTAACTCTCACCGGCTGGGTGCTGTTCACACGAGTTCATGGTCAAGCAAAAGCGGAAGATGCCGCCAAGAAGCGACCAGAACCAGGTGTAGTCAGGCATGAAGCTGCTGGAAAATCAACGTCGCTACATGAGATACATGAGTGCGTCTTGGTCGGAGCCTTGCAGATCTGTAGGCACAGCGACGCGAGGCGCGAAATCATTCCCAAAAATGCTGTTGCATGGGCGCAATTTTGCCTCCCGATGTGCCAACAGACCTGTTCCAATGTCTGGAGGCTGAGAAAATCCATCATTTCCCGACTCAAATGGCCATTAATTGGGGCCAATCCCTCATCTTGGGACCTGGAACATATCCATATATCATCATATATCGTCATCATATGTCCATATTTGCTTAGATACTCCAATAATCCCATGAGATATGTCCATTATATCATATCATATTCCATTGCCATTCTTGTTGGCCAAATGGATATGTTTATATATATATACATATTTCTATATATATATATATTTGGGTGTGCATTCCAGTTGGTCAGTGATATGACATAACCCTACATGTGGGATATCACCAGTTGTTCTATTCCGAAATCCAAGCATATACCCATTCTCAATCTGCTTCATGCCACTCTTCGGCAATTTAATATAGCTAATTATGGAACATCACCGTGTGAAACAGCTAAATCATTAAACTAAACGGGCCATCTATTATAGTCCCGGAGGCAAAGTAGTTGCCTAGTTCTATTCAATATACAATAGTAAACCATCCCATAACCAACCATGACTGGGGATCATTGTACATCATACCAAGTGGGGGTATATCGTAGTTTTTTTATTGAATGGGATGCTTTAATCAAGTTAATTTCATAGTTATCACATAATAATCAATTATATATTACCACATAATTATTCCATATTCGGTATCCCATAAATATCTTACAATAAACCACAATAATCATATTGTTGGTATTGCCACATGATTAACCATTATTGTCATTTATTAGCCACTATTAACAAGTATTCGCCCTAAAATCACCCTTGTTCCCCAACAAAAATGCCATTATATATTAACATTACCCTAAAAAATCCTGGGTTTACCACACGGTGTGGCCACATCATTGACGTTTTTTTCCCAAGGTACCAACCAAACATCCTCCCCTTGATACCCCTAGGAGATCGTCGGGACGTTGGTGCGGAAAGATCCGGAGCTTAGCAGCCGTGGCGACGATGGCTGCTGCGACTTTTTCGACCAGGCGGCAGCCATGGTGAAGCAGACAACCCCCGTGACAAAAGATCTGGGGGTAGCCCCAAAATCAGCTGTGTTGCCGTTTTTGGAAATAGGATTTTCCATGAAATCAAGTATCCATACATTTTGGGGATCGGTATGGATCGGTCATTTATGGAAACTTCCATATAGAAGAAGTATTCGAAGATGGTGAGATGAATTTGATATCCTTGTACACATAACCAACAATATGAAAGATGGTGTGTCAAAAAATGGGGGACAACCATAAAGTGGTAATGTGAATAGGGAAAATATGGGAAAATGCTGTTGTAAACCATTGAATTTGGGGTATCCTATTTTCAGAAAGACTCATTTGGTATAATATATATATAAATAATACATAGTAAACACACAGAAAGATACAGAAACAATGATTTACCACTATTTTAGGGTTGGATGCTACTTTTCTGTCCTTTTTGGGGTGCTTTAATGCTTGTGTTTGCAGGTTGCAGATGCATTTTGTTGTTGGTTATATAAATGGCAAACTTTACGGATGTAATTTAATCCACATCGCTGATATACGTTTATATCTAAGATTGATCGTCCAGGATTCAATTCATTGAATTTTATGTATTGTTGCCCATCAGAGAGAGACCTATGAAGATGTCCAATGAATTCGTGGCCCCTGTTTTTTGTTCACTTGCTGGCTTGAATCCCACCGCTTTCGCCAGGTTTGCGTTGGTTCAATCCAGTTGTTTGCTGCTAAAAATGTTTGTCTTCGTTAAAATCGCAATGAAATTGTTGGTGAATTCACCTAAAAGATCAATACTGGTTGGTGGTTTGGAACATTTTTTATTTTTCCATATACTGGGAATAATCATCCCAACTGACTAATATTTTTCAGAGGGATTGAAACCACCTACCAGAATATATCTTGAAAGAATCGATGTTTTACTGCAGCAACGATGAAATTCGACACGCCCGTGGTATTGACTTCAAAAACACACAAATCACTTGTATGACAAAAACATCGTGTTTCGCGCAGTATTTATTTGACACCATAAAACAGAATGAGCGCCCCCACGCGCGGTTTGCAGTCCCACAGGTTATTTTTTTCTGCTTAAGTGCCCATGTTGGTTAGTTAAATCACCATATGGACGGTTTTCCAAATTGAGGGTACCCCTCAATCATCCATTTACAAGGAGGGGCCACAAGTACGACACTGGCTCATGCTGCCGAATCAGGCCCTTTTTCTGTCCCCCACGAGTGTCTGCGGTGGGCCACAAACCTGAGCTGCAGAAATGGAAGCAACAAGGCGGAGAGATATATGCAGAAAGC
>Ga0126342_10019702_pt1 | contig 11429 bp, 9 predicted proteins | sample Cyp1metagenome_FD_92528 | JGI IMG/M metagenome (GOLD analysis project Ga0126342, IMG submission 92528) | Coral microbial communities from Lord Howe Island, Old Settlement Bay, Australia - Cyphastrea 1 metagenome | ecosystem: Host-associated > Invertebrates > Cnidaria > Coral ... | reverse complement strand
TAACATTATCTTGCTTGTGGTTCTTATTACTGACTATGGCACAGGGTGGGTGGAATTTAGATATTGAGACAAGATGCATGCAAGAAGTTGTTGATGCCGGGGAAGTTCGGATATTGCAACAACAAAAACGTAAGGGGAAGTCTACGTATGAAGCGAAATGGATGCAGGAAATTGAGAGGCACCTAGGCGGAAGGGAAAGTTCGATATTGAAACAGGATGAGCGCAAAAAATTGTTGAGAGATATGCCCCCACCTACCTCTCGTCCCCCCTCTCAAGTTTCATGGGATATCATGGGTTTAAAATTTTAAACCATTGGTTTTTGTAAGAAACCATGGGATATCGGTTTAAAACCATGGCTTTGAAGCGTTGGATGCTTTTTTGAACCATGATGAGTCGAAAAAAAGGATTTCACCATCAAAATGGAGCAGCCTTTCGCATCGAACATGGTGTTTGAACACTAAATATGAGTTGAAATATTTGACCGCTAAAGATTTGTAATTGGACCATTGAACATAGCCATGACATGTCCTCATCGCACTACTTGATATTTTGCCAAAGCAATCCAAAGCACATAAATCCCTGTAAGCATGGGAGGATGTACCAGACGTATTTTGTTCCATCACTTGTGCTGATTAATGTGGTCCCAAGTCAGTGGTGGGTTTACTATTGGGCCTATTGAGTTTACCTAGATACAATGCCCCAGTTTATAAAGCACAAACCAATTGACATTTCATCGTGTTGTCAGGTGGCCAGCCACCGTCAGAGCCACCCAGAGCAGCCGGAGCCAAAACCGCTCAGCCAGCCACCGAGTTTGCAATTGATGGCCAGCCACCGTCAGAGCCACCCGGAGCATCCAGAGCCAAAACCGCTGAGCCAGCTACCAAATTTGCAATTGGCGGCGGGTTCGGTCTGGTTTGAACTGGTCGAATCTAGCATTGGTACCCCAAGATCCCGGAGTTAAAAAGTAATGTGACTATGATCAGTTAAGATGCACGCGCAACCTGTCTCTCAGAAAGTTGCTGTGTCGATGAATTGATTGCTAGAAAAACCTATTGGCAAAAGTGTTTGTAAGATGTTGGACCAGAACAAATAAAAATACGTGTTTAGCCGGCTTGCTGTGGGAGAAAAAGATATGCAGCCCAACCACTCCAAAGGCGCAATACCTGGAAAACAACTGTGGTTCTTCGGCTTTGTTTTGTAGACGTTGTTTGGGGTGATAAGCAAAGCACTTTGTTAACTTCTCCTTGCTCAGGCAGCTATCAATGATAAACGACTGGCTTATGATTGCTGTAACAAATCCGTTACGTACCTATTTTTCCATGTCACATCCAACAGTTTCACGGGGGTATTATTTCCAAGCATGCTTTCAGGACAACATTAACAGTGAAGCCCTTCTTTGCCTTGCATGAGAAAAATCATGTAGGATAGATGTCCCTTGTGCCACTTTCAACATCGTTGCGGGGAATAGCCCAAGGATACCCAAGGATGTTTTCTATCACCTGAAAGCGTCGTACTGCAAGATTGCAATATGAAAATGGCAGAACCTGCATGTTCCATACCAAAGTCACTTTCCAATGGATTCATTGCCGTGCTTGTTTTGCAGAGTGGGTGCTATTGTCAATAACAGAAACCCTCCACAAAATACAACAAACTGATATGTAGCACGGTGCTCTTTTGGGGTGCCGTAAGGTCATTTACTGTTGGATCCTGATTATTGTAGGACCCCCTTTAAACATGTGAAGGTGCCTCTTTAGGCTAGTAACTTTTGAGGGATCGGGGTCTGAATGATTTTGGATCATGATGTCAATTGATTTCAATTTACTTTCAACTGATTTCAATTGATTTCAACTTATTTTCAATTGATTGCAATTGCTACTCAATTAATTCTAATTGATTTCAGTTTACTTGCAACTGATTGTCAGTGAAATTCAATAGGTTTCAAGTGGTTTTCAATTGATTGCAATTTACTTTCAATTGATTTCAATTGATACTCAATTGATTTCAATTGTTTTCAAATTACTTTCAATTGGCTTCAATTGTTTTTTTTTTGTAATGTACTTTCAATGGATTTATTTAACTGATATTCAATTGATTTCAATTTACTTTCAGATGATTTCAATTTACTTTCAAGGCTCGCCTGCGCAATATCAGATCAAGAGGCAGTGCCAAAAATGGTGAAAGCTTGCATATGATTTGGGATTCTGAGGATTCTAGGTGAAAGCTAAGCAAGTTACAATAGCTATTCGGAAGATTTCGAAAGACGGGAAAAAAGGGATGTTTGAAACATGTTCACCTCAGAAAGAACATTCTGATGATTCTAGATGAAAGCTAAGTAAGTTACAATAGCTATTCTAAAGACAGGGATACAGTGATATACTTTTTTCAGTTCAGAATAAAGCTGGACACAATAGAGGACGACCACAACAAACATACTATTGAAGATCAATGTTGCTCATGGGCCACCCTCTTGAAACATTGTTTGGGTGCTATGTTTCATGGGGTTTAAACAAGGAACTTGCTATGTTGATTTGTTTTTGTTTTAAAATATGTTTGTTTTTATGTTCAAAAACCCTGCTGCAATATGTAAGTAAACAAAAATATTTTGAATTACTTTACTTCGAGCGATCCCCACCCTGACACTTTGCCGTTTTTCTGACATGTCATCTGGAAATATATATGGTATAACCTTCTGACATTCTATTCTGGCATTCTATTTGGCATTCAATCTTACATTCTTTTCTGGCATTCTATTTGGCATCTATTCTGACATCCTATCTGGCATCCTTCGTGGCATCTATACTGACATTTTCTCTGGCATTCTATCTGGCATTTTTTGCGCCATATGTTCTGGCATACGTTCTGGCATGCTATCTGCCATTCTATCTGACATTCTATTCTGGCATTCTATCTGGTATATCTTCGGATATTCTTTGTGGTTGAGGTCCGGCAGGGAACACTCTGATCCAGAGCTCGCAGCTGAGGTCCGGCAGGGAACGATTTGATGTGGAGGTTGCGGTGGAGGTCCGGCAGGGAACACTCTGATCCAGAGCTCGCGGCTGAGGTCCAGCAGGGAACGCTTTGATCCGGAGCTTCCAGTGGAGGTCCGGCGGGGAACGCTCTGATCCTGAGTTTGCGGTGGAGGCCCGGCGGGGAACACTTTGATCCGGAGCTTGCGGTGGAGGTTTGGCGGGGAACACTTTGATCCGGAGCTTGCGGTGGAGGTTTGGCGGGGAACACTTTGATCCAGGGGTTGCTGTTGGGGTCCGGCGGTGAACACTGCGATCTGAGAGCTTGCACTCAAGGTCCGGCGGAGGAAGGAGGAGGAAGGACGAGGAAGGCGGCCAGCTATAACAACCCTCACCTGACAGGCGGGGAAAAAGTTTGAAAATATATAATGAAGAAAAAACATGCTGAAGAAAACATGGCATCAGACAAGAAAAGGACACAAAACCGCCCCACCCCCATCAATTCACAGGGTCAGAGGTATTTTCAGAAAATTTGACACAAAACCGACCCACCACACTAGTCAGGATACAACATTAATCACTTCAGAGACAAGCTGGACAACCAATCTGACTGGTAGACATGCAGTGGTCCCAAAAAAGATGCCAAAAAGTGTGCTACCATTGGCTTGATGATTTCCAGGTTCCCAACTGTTTATCTATGTTTGTGCTATATTATCAATAATCAATTATCAATGGCTTTTTGTTTAATGAATTATGAACCTACATCGACTTTTCCGGGGCACCTGGCGACCACTCGCAACCGTCATCGCGCCCCAAGGCAGCCAGTTCGGCTCCCTACCCAGCGAGTGCCCCTTGAGTCCCTTGAGCATCGAGCAGTTTCTGCGATTCCATGTGGTGGAAAGAATTTGGCTTGATAGCCAGAACAATGCATTTTACAGCAAGATACGGAGGTTTCCTTAGTCATGGAGATGCCCCCGGATCATCCAAGTAATTAGATCATGACTTAGTATTGAAACAACCATGGTGACGGGGATCCAAACCACTTTCAGAAGACACCATGTAGCAAGATCATGCAGACGGTTGCCAAGAATACCTGCATGGCATGTTCAGCATTTCATTAATCTTGGAAGTTCTTGGTGAAAGGTCGGCGCGTGGTTGAATTCCCGTCCATTCCGATGGACAGATATGGCAGTGCATTCACAAAAAGAGTCAGCAGAAATTTAAGACCGTAACGAGAGAGAGAGAGAGGGATATGTATATGTATGTATATTTATATGTGTGTGATTTGATTTGTATATGATTTGTATATATATATATATGTGTGTTATTTATTTATTTTGTTTTTTTTAATGTATTTATTTATTTATTTATTTATATCTTTATCTATATGTATAACATCCAGGGGAAATCGGTTAGGCATGTAATTTCTTGGTTGAAGCTCTATTCAAGTCCCATTTGGGGATGGGTTCATTCTATTTAGTTGTCAAAATGACATAGTTTACATACGAAGTGGAACTGCCTGGAGTCGTGGGTTCTGCTTGAGTTTGCGCCTCGCCTCGCAAGGTCGGAACTTGATCAAAATATATCAAAATGGGTAAACTTGTCTCAAGATGGTTTTCATTTGGGTCTTCCCGTGAAATATGTTAAAACCCTGCTCTACAGAAAGGCTACATCAGTGGGGGTTTCTTTGACTGTGCCACAATCCTGCACAAAACTAAATTATGCCAAAGTGATTCAAATTGAAGTAGGAAAAACACTCTGTCTTGGGCTGGAATGGGGCTTTGGGCACTTTGCAAACTTGCAAGTTCAGCGATTTACATGCTGCAATTGAGACAAGCCCATACAGTAGCATTTCCTTTTGCCGAGCATTGTTTCACGGATCATTATCATGCACGTGTAGCACCAGCACGAGCAATGACACTGGAACTTTTTGATCGCAGTGTCCACAGATGGGACCCTGGGATCCGGTAGTTGTTCATCATGTAATTCCCAGAATTGCAATGTACAGTACCTTACCAGGTCTTACCAAGTAGCCGTAGCCATTGTGGTTGTCACGGTTGTCCCAATATTTGGACACACCCAGGACGCATCCATATAAATCCTGACGCTGCGCCCAAGGGACCAGCAATGGCGTGTAAAAGAGCAAGCCGTGCTACTGAGAGATACCCTGCTGTAGGAGGCACACGCATTATTTATCTACCTATATCTACATAATATATATATATATATATTATATTTATATATTTATTTATTTATTTATTTACATGTGCACATAGCAGTTATTGTATACTTTCATATGTTTATAACTATTACATTTCCATTTAATATCCATACGCACATAGTTTTACATGTATCATATATTGGTTTTGAAATTTTATACACTATTTATTGTTCATTAGATTACATCATGAATTACAATGACCTCACTTTGACGTCACTGGTATGATGGTTGGATTGCGGGGAATCATCCCCAAATGGCCATGTGATGTTTCCTTTTTTTTCAGCCGAGTGAATGACTATAATTCAGCATAGTATATATATATACGCGTATATTTATATGAACTGTAATATACATCAGAAAACTTACCATCGAATAATAAAACTATTACAGCTATCATCAAAAAAAGAGAAAAGCGAACCCCTGCGGAAATAGTGACAACTCACTTTTCTATCTTTTTGGGGATGACAATATACATACATATAGAAACATTTAAATGTATAATTAATAGATGTTTATATTTATATTTTTATGGGTATGGCCCGGTATGGCCCAAAATTGGGCACCCCAATAGTTAGATGAATAATACTAAACATAAACTAAAATCTATGGTCCCATGCTGAAATTTTGACCCATATAGTACCAAGGTGCCCACGCCTCCCAGTGCACCGCGCCTTGGCCTGGCACGGCCGCGGCCGCACAGTGTCGGGGTCCTGGTGATCCAGATGCGCGACAGTTTGGCGGAAATGATTATCCAAGATGGTTATGTTTATTTTAACAGATTTTAATAGGGAAAGATGGGGACTATAGTGTTATGTTGGATGCATAAAAATGATGAAACGCCAAGTATGATTTTTGTGTCTGAAAACATTGATTTTACCATTACCTTTGGCTAGTTTGATAGGGAAACATGATGATCATCTAGCGTGTTTAGTGGTACACTATTTTCATACAAAGGCATTCTTGTGAAAACAACGATCACGGGATATGTGAGAATGGGGGATTTATCTAGATAAAGTGCATTTCTAGGGAGGTTTATATGAAATATTATTGGGTAATTAGTGTACAAGGGGAATCATATATGATCATTAACATGTTTGAAATGGGATATGCCCCAAAATTTGCGAGTTTATTCAGAAAGTGATGACAAACCAGAAGATATGCGGGCACCCTTCTTTCAGAGAAACCCAAGCGCTGTTTGGTAACTTTATTATTTCCCAAATGGTAATTTAAGGGATGGTTTATGATTGGATTACCACATCATGATTTATGATTTGGAACGTGAACATTTCACCATCCTGATCAAAGGACTCACTCTTGGCTTTGGGTTTAACTACCAATTTTGGTCAAGACTTTCCAGCCACTTCCAACTGGCTGTGTGTCGAAATCTCAATTGACTGTTGACCAAGGATGGTGCAGTATGTTCAATATGTTTAGTGTGTTCTTATCCAGTAAAGGGTGGTGACCAGCAACCCTGTTGATAGAAGCATCAATTTTGGAGGATCAGTGGGGATATGGGAAGATCGAAAGATTATGTGTTTCATCCCTGCTTGAGGATACATCCCAGCTGCAGACTGACTTCTTTCAAACGGGCCCGTCCCACAGCCAGTTACATTCAAGATTCATACAAATATTCGCAGGTGTTTTCAACCTATTATAGGTACATGACAGCCACAAGGGCTGGACATTTGAATGTTTACTGTACCATATGCTTTTTTTTTGTTTATTGCAAACCTGCATTTGTAGTGGATGTTCTCAGTTGGTTCATGATTTTCCCATTCAAAACCTCCAAGTTACCCCCAAAAGTACGTGGGGGCCAGGCCAGAATGGCCTTCAAGGGTCCCAAGACGATGCCCGAGGCACGGTGCCGTGAAGCAGTTGCCCCCCATTGGTCTTCGTTGGTTTATAAGCCGCATGAATACTATGGTTAATAAATGTTAATAATGGATATGTTATGGTTAATCTGTGGTTAATTTATGGTTAATCTATGGTTAATAATGGTTAATAATTGTGAATAATGGTAAATATGGTGATATGGGGGGGGTTCTGAAAATGGTTTGGATCCCCAAGTCACCATGGTTGTTTCAATACTAAGTCATGGTCGAATGACTTGTATGATTTGGGGGCACCCCCATGACTTAGGAAAGCTCCATATAATGCAATACACATATCTATCATGAATCTCCGTGAATTCCAAAACGCGAGTTGTTTTTGGGACGCGGCATACGCCAAAGAAACAATTTGAGATGGTGATCTCACTGAAGCACCACCGTACAGATGGATTGGTCACGGGTTTCGTGCTGTCAGTCACAGGTATGGAATCCTCAGAAAATTGTCTTCTTCCCGGAGATACAGCGGAATGCCTGCTTTCAAATGTTTGATCCCAATGGCAACCACAAAACCCGTAAAACGTTCTGATGGGATGTTTTTCGTTTTGCCAGAACTCACATGGGAAGTCCAGTTTCGAAAATTGAAGGCACATCCTTGTTTTCAACGCATGTGTTTGGTGATTATTTACAGCTTTGTGCCCCATCCAACATGGGTGTAACTATTGCATAGGACCCTATGTTGATATAGTATATATATATATTCATTACATTTATATATATATATAATTTTATTAGTATTTTATTTTATATTATATTATGTATATATATATATATTTATTTATTTGCATATAAATAGATTGATAGATAGATTCCGATACATGACTCCTTTGGTCGACAATGACTAACCAAAAATCACACTGTGTAATGTTTAAATTCATCATTCTGTTTAAATCCCAAGTTTGGATGGTTACCCTCCAGTAGACTAACATTGATGTGAAAATCCATTATATTGTAGATGTTGAACATGGGGTTTCCCCATGGGGGTTTCAAATCTATGTTACAGTTAGTTAGTATACTTTTGGGTAAAACCGAGAACTCCACTCCGCATTCAGGGCCTGAGGTGGTGTCCTCAGCGGGGGTACGGGAAATGGCAAAGCTTACAAGACAGAAAAGATGGGGGTAGCCGCCTCTGGTAAACGTTTGCATAACTATGGAACACCATTTTGTAGCTGGCTAAATCAACTATTTCTATGGCCATGTTCAATAGCTCTGTTGAATTACCAGAGGGTACATGACGTTTCTGGTGATAGACTATGCCATGTTGATATATGAGATAGGTGGATCAAAAGAATATATGGGTTAAATCTTTAACTCAGGCAACCAAGGGTTCAAAACTATTCTGTCCTTGCTTCGGGTTGGAACCTTGGTTGAAAAAAATAACAACTGCAGATGATAGAAGAACTGGACGGCATCAACAACGATGTTTTTTGTTCCCCTTTTCCAGGGTTTGCCCTTTGAAACCTGCCTTTTCATATTATGTGTTTGTTTTTGTTTTTTTACCAGGGTTTCCCATGTGCCCTGTCACAACTCATATGAAGTTCAAATGACTCTATATATGACCCAGAATTTGTTCAAGTGAAGTGAATTCTTGTATCCGAGTCTATCCCGATTAAAACATGTCCATATCATGGTTGCTTTTATTCAAGATGGTCCCCCCAACTGATTGCAAAGTTGGTTTTGTACTTTGGTATAGTTGTTTCTTTTTATATGTTTCTGTGGTTTACGGGGTTTATAAATGTATGTAAGCCAACAAACATACCTAGAGAACTGGTGTAAATGGCTTCTCAAATCGGTTTAATCTATAGTGAATAGGGTTTATACGCAAGAAACATAGCTGTTGACTGGTTTATGCCCACAATTTTCCTCTCCACGTCAGCTCCTCAGGCGTTCGGCCTCGGGACATTGTTGCTACTGTGGAAGGCTGACTCAAAAGGTTCAGACATGTACAACTCCAAGGAAAAGAACCAGCATCAAACAACCTTAAAGCCCCCAAATTTTGGATTTGGAAGAGGGTCCTATTTGGGGTCCATGTTCTTTCGCAGGGGTGGGAGTGCCTGTTTTTTTACCCTGCGATGATGGCAGTGCTGCACAAAGCCAACAAATCATGAATAGGAAGTGCCCATGTACGTACCTCTGTCTCTGTGACAGGTGGGTTGTGATTCTTTTGCCGCTAAATCTTATGCGTGGGACTTTTGTTGTCACATCAACGAAAAATGCTATATGATCATCAGGAGATGAACTGGGACTGCTCTATCATAGATGCTTCTCAGGTCAAAACACACGTATAGCCTGAGTATAGCTAGTCGCGGTTGCAAGGGAGCAATATTGGACCGAGAGAATCGTCCGGAACAGGTTCTACGTTGCAACATTGGCAAAAGTGCTTGGGAAACTGCATGAAATTGCTATGTTTCGAGCATGTCAGATGAATGCCAAGGCAGCTTCATGAAAGGTACAAGTAGAAGAGTGGTTGGGTCGCTCATAAAAAGAGCGCGTTGTTTTGTTCTAAAATAATTGCGTGTCACAGATATATGCGGTGCACTTTCTTCAGGAAACCAAAGTCTTCCAAGACACCGGCGTCAGCAAGTCCTAAGTTCTTCAAAAAGTGTGTTCAAATTCGATGGTCCGTTTGCAGCAGAGCATTTCTTTGCGCACCTGATCATAAACCACGCTGGAGCCTATCCTACACCAAAGATACACATGTTTTCTGACTGATGTGTTGAGACCGCAAAGGAGCCAAACTTCATGCGCTTAACAGCCATGAAGGGGACATGGGGGTTATAGGGGCTGGTCAACTAATTGATGAACCCTGATGGGCAAAGATGCTTTGGGATGGCTCAACCACTAGCATCCAGTAGCTTTCCAACAGCATGGCCAGGAACGAGCAAGGACTGATTTCAACTGAGCCGGGGACCGAGTGGCGGCACGAAAAAGAAGATAGCCTTTTGAGGATGTTTTCCAAAGAAAACAACAGAACCCCTCTATGATGTATGGCCAACGGATGCCAAACTAGACATAGTGTTTGGAGGTGGCTTGTATTATGGGTCTCGGGTGATAGATGGCTGGGGTGCTGAGTTTTTGGGAACATAGATGTTTATAGATGTTTGATGATGGCAAAAGCCTTTTGACCAAAGGGGAAGTCATGTCCACAAGAACTGGGCGATTGCCCCGTGACCACCAGTTGCTTCTCCTATTGCCAGCGGCCGAGGATGTTGAGAATTAGCCTCTCACAGAGGTGGGGTGTCATCGCATGATGAGGTGCGAGTCAAGGTGGTTGGGAGGGACATTAACTTGATTGGTGGTGTCAATCCCCGACCGAAAATACGTATCAATCACTAACACTACTCATTTGAAAGCATGTGAACTCTTACCCAACGATTGGGTAGATTAAGGGAAGCCATGTGACAGCTCTGCAGGGAACCAATCGTTTTTTTTTCCTGCTAGTGATTTCAAGAACTTCTTACTTCCATCAGCCTCCGTCCATACAGCGGGGGTTATTTTTCCTATATCATTGGCGTTCGGATATATCTTTGGTTCACTACAAAGATACCTTCTGGTAATTTGACATAGCTATCCAAAATCACCATGTTTAAGCGGTAAATGATCTATGGAAAAAAACGGCATCGCTATGTTGAAAAAAACTGGAGGCTATAGTTCCGTCATATGTTCCATCCATGGTTCCCGTTGGGAGATAGTATCAATGGCCATTTCATACACCTAAATTGGAGGTATATATGGTTTATAACATTTATATGGTATAAATGGTATATATGGCCATTTCATACAAATATTCAAGGCCTATTTTTTTGGAGCTTCTGGGGAGATGCCCCCAAATTCTGATGCGTATAAAAAAAATGGTATTGTTTTTTTATTGTACTACCGTGAAGGACCTCCATTTTGATCATAGATCCTGAAAATCCCACAGCATGTTCCACCAGCTTCAGGCACCTCAGGTACCTGAATCCGGTCCAACTCATCTCTGTGAGAACGTCGCCAACAAGGTCGCCATGACTGGCGGTCTTGTTATGTCTTGGTGTCTTACGATCCATGTGTGGTTTCTGGTATCTTCTGGTTACCCAAGGAGAAAAGGGAATATATCACTATATCTGGCCTGCAGTTAAGATAGTCAAATAGTATTATGCATTTTTTGAGCCTTCCATGCTAGCATCAACAAAGAGGAAGTTCGGTTCCATTACCTGTGCTACTGGAAGAAGTTTCTGAATCGGTAACTTTGATTTGGCTTAGTCATTATTTAGTTCTGATTATATTATGTTGAATCACCAATCATTTTAAGTATATGCCATGACTTGCCTTTACATGAGGCGAGACAGATCAGCATTGAACTGCATCTCAAACGAT
>Ga0126342_10019701_pt1 | contig 11429 bp, 12 predicted proteins | sample Cyp1metagenome_FD_92528 | JGI IMG/M metagenome (GOLD analysis project Ga0126342, IMG submission 92528) | Coral microbial communities from Lord Howe Island, Old Settlement Bay, Australia - Cyphastrea 1 metagenome | ecosystem: Host-associated > Invertebrates > Cnidaria > Coral ... | reverse complement strand
TGCCAGATAGAATGCCAGATCGAATGCCAGAAAATATGTCAGATAGAATGCCAGAAGATTTGCCAGTAACAAAATGTATAAATGTCATGGTGGGGATCACACGAAGTAAAGTATTTTTTTTAATAAATACATGAATACACAATAATAAACAAGTAAATAAACAAACAAATAACTAAATAAATAAATAAATAAATATAACATAATATAACTATATATATATGTAATTGCCATGGGAGTTTACCTGGATGCTGGATGCTGGGCTGGGTTCGTAATTTTTCATTGAGGAAGGATACATGTCTCTAAGGCCTGGCCATGATCACATGAAGTCACTAGCAACATGGTCAAGACCGGTGGTTGATGATTGGGGATTATATTTCCTCAATATATTATGATATAGGATTCTCCACGTCCATGATCTGGCAGCCCCATTCACCAAGGAATTGCCAGAAGGTTTGCAGCTGAACAGTTTTCAATCTGCCGATGATAGCCTTTGCGCGACGCTTCGCTTGTCTGATGGATGCTTGACCGATCGACAGCTGCAAGAGCATCTATCTGTAGTAGTCTAGAGTATTGCTGCTACATGTTCGAATAATACAGATGTATACACCTGTCATAATATAATGTGATGGCTTGGAGTTTTGAAGAGCCTTGTCCATTGCCGACGACCCCGAGAAGGTACCGATGCAGTGGGCCCATACCGCAAGAACTTCCAGGAGGCTCTGCGGGAGCTGCAGGAGCTACGAGCCTTGCAACAACTCCGAGGGGATAAGGTCTTGTGCCAAGTTTCTTGGGCTCAAACTGGGGGTGTCTGGAAATGGGATACGTACACCCCTCCAAGGCAATTTAAAAGGGGAACATCATTACTATCCAGTGGATTTAGATGGGTTTCGGGGTACCTTAGTATTTTCTGCCTTATGTTCAGACAAATGGTTGAACACTCGGGATTGATTCTCTGGTTGGATGTGATTGTCGGTTCCAAACTCGTTTTCTAGAGCAAGGCCGCTGCAAGAAAGGAAAATGAAACATCCATCATTCTTAGAACTGCCAAGAAAAGATTGGAAACACACTGAGAAACCTGGCAAAACAACTTTCATCTCTTTGGGGATCTCCATGCGCGTGCAGCGCATGGCTGACTGCAGTGCTTTAGGAGATGCAACGCCGGGATCTGGAAGCCATGACTGCCTTCTTCGTACAAAGCATCAGGTGATAGGAACAGCGCCATGGGCCCAGAATTGGATGATGGGAACATCTGCAGGAAAGCAATGCATATAACATACATACATACACACAGACACATATATATATATATATACACATATATACACATATATACATATATATATATACACATATACACATATATACACATATATACACACATATACACACATATACACACATACATATATACACACCCACGCACGCATATGTGTATATATATATAATATATATATATATATATATATTATGTGCACATAGTATGTATATGCATATATTTTATGGATTTTGATGGATTTGGGTGGCAAAATTATCGTTTGCCCTTTAACCAATCCAGTGCCCATGGCAATTTTTCCTGGCAATGATGGCGTGAAAGTTGATGTGGAGCAAACTCATGGATGACGCCGTGCTGGCAGCATACCTCTGACAACGATGATATAATGATGAGTCGCAGCCCGGTTGCCGCTAGCTATGCCAAAGATGAGCGATTAAGACAAGATGTCTTTTTCTTTCTGCATGCAGCCGGTGCGGGGTCCAAAAAGTCCTCCATGCATGCCCACCTGTGCAGCTGGGGTTCGCTGAAGTTGAAACTGTTTCTCGTCATGAAGGGATCTTAATGGTTGTGTGGTTGAGCTGACAGCAATGAGACAAATTGATACAAAGCGGGGCAGCACAGCCTGAAACCTGCAGGTCTGGCCTGATGCAGAGCAGCCACCAGCAGCGCCTGAACTTAAAACCCGTGCTGCGCAGCGCGCTCCATGCAGCAGTGAAAGCCAAGCACAACATATCGGCTCGGAAGAATCGAGCAACCTGTCACACCATCCACGGGTTTCGAAAAGACTTTGCCCTGAAAGGGTCCATCAAAGCTAAAGCTGAGTATTCGGAGGGCGTCTGCACATGTCTGCGCTCTGCTTTAACGCTGACATGTTGAAGTCTGCTTATGGCACAGCCGCTGTCGCGACATTGGATTTTAGATTGCAGGGCTGTGTTGATGCATGTTTGTGAGTCTGGAGCCAACATATGCCACCACAACAATACTTACCACATAGTCGCAAGATGCCATTAGTCCGGTCATACCTCCAGTTGCTCACTTAGGCCTCTTAAAGCCCAGTTGGCAGGGGTATATATATATATATAGATTTCCGCGTTCTGCCATATATGTCAGAGCCAACAGCATAGACACCTAGAAGAAACTTAGAATTCTTCCTGATCTCTAGCTGCCTGGCGGAAAAAAATAGCTGCGCACGCTTGTTGTTGCAGAGACAAAAGGGGGAGCTTCTTTACAGACTCACCCGACATTATCAGACATTAACATACATTAACCGCATTTCACATCTTGTTTCTCGACTTTGGCCATGGCGTCACAAAGCTCCGGCTGGTCATGGAAGAAGTATGAGCGACCTGGGTTGATGCAGGACCCCACTGCACGGTGTTGGTGACACTTGGACTTGAGCGTAAGGTTTCGGATATGTTCACAGTTCACAGCGACTAATGATGACTAATGTCACTAGTGAACTAGTGCCAACCATGGCCTTTATAAACCTCAGCAAATACCCTGGGCCGTGCAGGATGAAATCGAAGAAATCAAGGCAGCCTTCGATTTGTTTGACGTCGATGGCACTCAGCGAATCCATCCTCGTGATCTGCGCATGTGCATACAATCCCTCAACCTGCGACGAAATCAGGCAGGAAGATCGGCTGGACCGATGACTTCACGGCCACATTCTGTCTTAGTCCTTGAGCTTCCAAGCACTGGGTGTTTGCAGTTTGGTCATTAAACATGGCAATGAAACACCCCCCATTTCTAGATGATTTCCCATTAAAACCTACAAGTTTATGATATTTGATGGGGAGATTTCCCATTGCCATGTTGGACGACCCTGGAGGGTTCCAGTCTCTTCGTCACCAGGTGGTGCGGCACATCCTTAATGATTTGGAGCGCTTCGGGGCCAAGCCTATCGACTTCAAGGCCTTTCTAGACATAATGACTGCAAAGATGGGAGAGCGAGACACCAAAGAGGACCGCAAAGACCTCATCAATCATCCCACACGCACACATATGCACACACAAATTTAATTTGTAGTCTTATGATGATTTATGATGTCTTATGGAAGGTAGTTTCACGCAAGTTGAACTTGCTTTCACATGGTGTCGATACAACTGCCCAGCTCTTGATAGACTTGTTCCCTGATGCGCTCCATCACCGACGACCAACGTGGGTAGAAATGATTCTGCAAAAATATCAAGTCACATCGCAAGATTTGTTGTTTCGTGGTGTTTTCCCTGCTCCCAATGGTTTGCCAATTTCATTTCAATAAGCTCAGAGCAGCAGGTGACCAGGTGCCAAATCGGCCCTGTATCTTGACACTCAACTGGGCAAGTCTATCCCTTGCCGGCCGGGCCTTTCAATTTCTACATTGTGATATTAGTTGGACTGAAGGCCAGGCAGACGCAGATTTCGGTGATATTTGTTGTACATTTGTAGCTCATTATAGCACAAACACACACACATTATAAATTATAAATATATATAAATACACGTATAATATAAGATAATATAAGATAATATAAGATAATATAAGCCATCCTACTTTGGTAGCCAGCCAGACCCACCACCATGCTCTCTCGCGATGGTAGGACGTGTCCAAAGTCTTCCGTTTGTTTGACGACGATCGGACTGGCTCCATCAGCCTCAAGAACTTGCAACGGGTGGCCAGGGAACTGGGGGAGTGCCATGGCCTTGATAGCGAGGTGTCTGGCTGGATAGGTGATGGATAGGTGATGCCTTTCCTGAAAAACTGCAGATCTTTCAAGATCTTATTAACGATTGTTCTATTAAGTGTCACCTCTCTTCTTCTCTTTCAAGATCTTTCAAACCATGTAGAACGTGCATCGCATCAAGACATTCTTGTCAAACTACTGGTTGGCATATGCATTTAATATCATTTAATTATGTTTATTGAGTTTATTGTTTCCGCTCATGTTTCCGCCGTCCTGGAGAATTGTCCCCAGGCAACTACCTGTGGAGGCCTTGGAGGAGATGATTGCGCGAGCCGATTCCGATGCAGATGGCAAGGTCACAGAGGATGATTTCTACGTTGCTGGGATCGGTGGCGATGGGATGTTTAGAAAGTTTAGTACTTCAGGATCCTAAGGACACCTGAGGATGATGCCAAGGGCATAAGAAGGAGCTCTGAATACTGAGATGATCCCGAGATTTAGTAACAGTATGCAACAGTAAATGTGCGGGAAAGTACCATTGGAAACTTGGACTTGCTACATACCAGCAGTCCCACACTTTGCCGGCTGGACATGTGTGCTGGGACTCCTGGCTGGCAGATTGCCGCTTCAGACTGTTTTGAGACTTGAGACTGGGCTTCCAGTATATAATAAATAAATAAACAAATATAGAATCATTAATAAAATAACATAAATATATAATAACAATAATAATAATAATAACAATAATAATAAATGAATAAATGAATAAAAATAAACAAACAAACACATAAATAAATAAATCAATATATTCCAAAATCGATTCATGATTCATTTATGATTCATGATGCTTTTTTGTTGTTTATAACATCTCAATGATCTCACAAAGTTGTCACAATGTTACTAAGGTTCTGATGACTGAGAAGACCTTTCCCTACTGAGCCCAGGACTGCCAAGCGAGATGTTGCGACAAGTTGCATGACGCGCTTCGAAATTGGCCTTCTCAACATGTAGAATATGTAAATTGCATCAAGATATCACAAGATACATCATAATGAATCAAGATGATCCAGAGATGTGGTTTCAACCAAAGTATTTCACTTTGGAGCCACGTCCTGCATCGGCAAAAAATGACTGTGAATCGCAATCCCGGCATCGGTGCGCCCAAGGAGTGACCTTGGGATCTTTGCTTCCCGATCGAATTAGAATGCTCTTGCTGGGAGGCACGACCACTGTGCACCACTCTGCTAAAGTTGCAGCAAAATGGACACTGTGATATGCTGTGGCAGTTTGAAGTGAGCAGGCTGGTGATGATGCATAGAAATAGGAAGACTATGTTCCTGATGCTTTGTGACCCTCCCCAAAATGAATGGCACCTCACTACCGCATGGTTTGCTCTTGATGGGGATGGAAAGTCTTTTGGTTCTGGGATATTCCGGAGAACTCGGTCCGGTGGCAAAGAAAACATGTGAACACTTGTGAAAACTACGGCAATGTTCGGCTCAAGGAAGCTGAGAAGCTCATGATGAACTTGACAAGTGGCTTCAATGTTGACCTTCTCCTCCTTGGCAAACCAGGAGGATCTGCAAGTGATAGAAAATTTGCTATTCTTCTTGACTCTGGGATACTGTATTAAGTTTCTCGTGTCAGGTCCTTTGATTTAAGCCTTAACAATGTTCTCCCTACGATGACATGAATTTTTGATCAACTCATTTCAGAGCTTCAGCCCTGCCCTTGGACTCTGCAGAGTCTTGATGCAGCCTTAGTGGTTTGCGGAGAGTGGACTCCTGGATTGAAGGGCCTACCATAGAGCATGAAACAATATGAAACTGTATGAAACTGTATGAAACTATATGAAACTATATGTATATATATATATAATACATGAAACCATTTGAAACTGACATGACAAGAGTTAGAGGCTCAATGTGATTGTCTAAGGTGTGTGATGACACGCTGCGATGAGGTTGTCGGAGGGCAGGGCATGGTTGGAACATGGTGGAACCCCAACGTTAATATGTCCATGATCATACTCCTCACAATGGTGGTAAAACAATAATAAACCACCTATTTGGGAATGGTTTATACCACCTATTTATGGTGATTTGGGGGATGGTTTATTATTGTTTTACCCACATTACTCAGTTTGTACTTGTATTCCTTTTCTACATGTGCGCTCCAAATCCCAATGTTGGTAAAGATGCCGGGGGTAGAATGGCATGATGTTGAAAGGCGGATAAAGGCGGCCAGTTCAAATAGCACAGCCAGGATTTCGCTGGGGGAACCTCAAGGCCATGTTTCCCCATGGGCTATGACGCCAAGAACGATGACGTTTTATAGTTTTGCCCTGTGAGTGGTCGGTGCTTGGCGTAGCGCAAGAGTCAGTACTTTTAGACCTCTTAATGCTTGACACTATGTTACAAAACAGACTTGGTTTCTGACCAGTTGGTGCCAATTTTTCCAGTTGGTCCTGGGGGGTCAGGAACATGCACTGGGAGTGACCCTTCTACAGGAAAGGTGTTCTCCAAGAACGGGACTTGGACTCTAATCTGCCGATCTTGTTTCAGCTGCTCCTATAGATTGTGCTTATTTGCCAGTCAATGTGTCAGCCAAGAAGCCAGCCATTGAGAAAGCCGTGCTGCAACCATGGCCCCTTAATGTCATCATTCAGAACGAGTTTTTCAAGCTTTTGCAGCGACGTCCCAACAAGGAACAAGTGATCCTGCTGGCTCAGTCGACTTCAATCCATCAATCCAGGTAGGTTTCACCCCACACGTGAAACTTAAGTCGATTTCAACCTTTGATTGCTCCCTTGCCACTCTTGGAATCCAAGACGACTCAGAGCTACCTTACCCACCCACATACCTAGCCCAATTTAGCCCATTGGCAAAGCTCCAATTCACCTCCCGCACGGGTGGGCTGAAATGTTTGTCTCTGTGGTCCGTAGTGGTGGCTCCCGATGAATCGGTGAGCTGCCACGAGCCATGTTGGCATTTTCATCATGTTTGCAGTGCTTTAGCAGCATGAGCGGGAGGATCTGGTCGCCGACAGGAATTTTAGCACACTGGGGATTAATCCGCCTGGATTCAAAATTGCAATCATTTTCCAATTTTACAAGACACATTTTGGTTAGCAAATACCCCAAAACCTCAAACTGAAGGTTGGAAACAATTTTTTGATGTTTCTCAACATAGATTTGTCTGAACAGGGGGGATTGACCCCGCAAACTTGCCCAATTTGAATAGGGAATATGATCAAGCACTGGTGTTGAGGTACAGCAACCTCCCAAATAGATACTTCAATATATCAACCCCCAACTCGAAAAGTTGGACACCCGGAAAATCCATGAAAATCATGGAAACTCCATGGAAAATCCATGAAAATCAATGAAAATGCTGGAAATGATGAGAGAAACATGGAAGTAACATCCCAAGCCAACTCTGAGGCCGTTCCAACGGCCCCTGGGACGGCGTGCCGAGTTGCAGGAACAAGTTCCATGGGACGAGGTGCCAGAGGGGGCAGCTGAACGTTAATGGATCACATGTGATATCTGATATACATACATACATACATACATGCATGCATACATACATACATACATACATAAATGCATATTAATATAATTGTAAGTATGGTTTATATACAGTAGGGAATCGTATGAACATATTTTTTTTTATTTGAATGGGGGTGCTCCACCAACCAACACTTGCAGGGTGGAACTTGGCAAAGCAATGCCCCCAAACACAGGATAGTTTTCCCATTGAAAATAGAAACATGTGTATATATATATATACCTATACCTATACCTATACCTATATCTATATCTATCTCTATATCTATATCTATATCTATATCTATCCATCTATCTCTATAAATTATATATACTTGTGCAGGTACAGACACTTATGTCTACATATTTAATTATGTTTATATAAGGATAGCCCACAACAATGTCTCCGGGTCCCTTCGCAGGTCGTCTCCGCCTCGGCGCCCAGTCGCTTTTCACCGCGAGCGGCGAGCCGAGGGCCCGGTGCGCTGGGTGCCAGATCACTGGCGCTAGAGGCAACTTGCCCGACGCCGTGTGTAGCTTCTGGAACAACATGAATAAAGGAAATAACATGAAATAACTAAATGAAGCTAAATTGCAATAGATTAGATTTGATGCGATTTGATTGTAAGATTATACCAGTAGTACCGCACAAGGCGGTGGCGGAAGTTTCAAAAATAGGAAACCTATAGGAGAGATTGGTTGTTGTGAATCAGGGATGGCGGAGCGAATCCACTGATGGACCGAAAGGTGCTTGAGGTCTCCTCTCTTTCTCTCTCTTTCTCTGACTATCTACCCACCTACCAACCTATCTTCTATGTATCTATTATCTATCTATCTATCTGTCTATCTATCTATCTATCCATCTATCTATCTATCTATCTATCTATCTATGTATTCATCTCTTTCTATCTATCTATCCATCTATATATTCATCATTATCTATCTATCTATCTATCTATCTGTCTATCTATCTATCTATCTACCTATCTGCTATCTATCTATCTATCTATCCACCTATCTATCCATCTATCTATCTATCTATCAATCTAGTCCTATCTAATCTAATCTAATCTAGTCTGATGTAATCTAATCTAATCTGATCTAATCTAACCTAACCTAACCTAACCTAATCTAATCTAATCTAATCTAATCTATCTATCCATCTTCCTGTCCTATCCTATCCTACCCTATCGTATCCTATCGTATCCTATCGTATCCTATCCTATCCTATCCTATTCTATCCTATCCTATCTATCCTATCCTATCTATCTATCCTATCCTTTCTATCTATCCTATCTATCTATCTATCCTATCCTATCCTATCCTGCCCTATCCTATCCTATCCTATCCTATCCATTCCATCTATCTATCTATCTATCTACCTATCTATCTATCTATCTATCTATTAATCTATCTATCTATCTATCTATTAATCTATCTATCTATCTATCTACCTATCTATCTATCTATTAATCTATCTATCCATCCATCCATCTATCTATCTATCTATCTAATCCTTTCTAATCCTTTCTAATCCTTTCTAATCCTTTCTAATCTAAGCTATTCTATTCTATGCTAATCTAATCTATTCTATTCTAATCTAATCTATTCTATTCTTATCTATCTATCTATCTATTTATCTTTCTAATCCTATCTAATCTAATCTACTCTAATGTAAGCTATTCTAATCTAATCTAACCTAACCTAAATCTAACCTAACCTAAATCTAATCTAATCTAATCTAATCTTATCTGATTATCTATCTATCTATCTACCTATCTATCTATGTATCTATCTATCTATCTATCTAATCTAACCTAATCTAATCTTATCTTATCTAATCTAATCTTATCTAATCTATCTATCTTTCTATCTATCTGTCTATCTATCTATCTACCTACCTACCTGTCTGTCTGCAAGCGTGAAAACGAAGCTACTCTGCGAGACGTCCTCAGGTTTTGAACTTGACGACATCACAAAAAACGCAGAAATTTTGCGAGACTTCCTCAATGTTTGAACTTGACAACGTCAAAACCAAAGCAATTCTGCGAGACTTCTTCATTTTTCAAAGTTGACAACATCAAAAACGAAGCAATTCTGCGAGACTTGCTTCAAAAATGGAAAGTTGCGTGCAGCGCTGACGGCCTCGTACCAATGCGTTTTGTGTTTTTTTGAGTCCATTAGTCTAAACTACTGCACCTGCCATGAAAAAGTGATGCCAGGTCATACGAAGTGCTGCACCCGTCACGCAAAATCATCTCAGCACACCTGAAGATCTGATGCTCCAAAACGCAGCCCCTCTCAGGAAATCAGCGCCCGGACCTCCTAACAGCTCTGATGAACATGTCTCTTGTACTGCGCCTGCCACAGAAAATGCATCTTTGCAGATCCTCTTTAAATGTCCCACGCCTGCCATCATTTTTGGAAATGCTACAAAACCATCAAGTTTTGCTTACTTTTGACAAGGTGCACAATCCCATGCGCCTGCCACGCGAAACGAGACCTGAACCTGGCGCGAACATGTAGTGTTTTTAACATTTTGACTTTGAAATGTGCTTCGCGCCACAATGGCGTGCACTTTTTCGACATCTCAACTTCCAAAAGTGGTCCGAGCATGAAGTGCTTTGTACATTTTGACTTGGGAAATGTGCTTTGCGCCACAACGGCGTGCACTTTTTAGACAGCTCAACTTCCAGAAGTGGTCCGAGGCTGAAGTGTTTTGTGCATTTTCACTTCGAAATGTGCTTCGCGCCACAACGGCGTGCACTTTTTCGACATCTCAACTTCCAAAAGTGGTCCGAGCATGCTGTGTCTTGTACATTTTGACTTCGAAATGTGCTTCGCGCCACAACGGCGTGCACTTTTTCGACATCTCAACTTCCAAAAGTGGTCTGAGCATGGTGTGTTTTGTACATTTTGATTTCGCAACGTGCTTCGTGCCACAACGGCGGGCAATTTTTCATCTCTCATCTGGGCAGATGGCTCCGCACCCGCCGCTTTAGCGAGCCTACTTTCCGAACCTCCGGAGCCACAGATCATTAGAAAAACACAGTGTTTCGCGACTTTCCTACCTTTTCGCACCTGGATCTTCTTCCTTCTGAGACTTTCTCTTTTGTGATCTTCTTTCTTCTTTTCTTCTCTTCTCTGACTCTTCCCATCTCTGCTTTTCATCTGTCCATATTGTCGGAAGTTTGACTTCTAAACTTCCTTCGACTAGATCGGATTGGATTGGATTAGATAGATATGATGCACATTATATTTCGGCAAACATATGTACATTGGTGGCAGACATGAGCATGCCGAGAGGGTTTTGTCATGTGAAGAACTACATGAGTTGCAGGATAAATCCACACAACTTTTCCATCAAGTATCTCTGGAGCTACTTGCCCCAGACTATGTAAACTTCATTTGAAATTACCACCCATGAAGCCAAGGTAGACATGGGAAATGCCAGTTGGACTCTAGAAAGAAATAAATTGACGAAAATTCCAGATTTATTCTGGCTTCACAATGATTTTCCAGCTTAAGTGGTGGAAAAACAGTAGATTTTCAGCGGTTTTCCCGCTGTTCACAGGTTTACCTGCTTTGGGCATCGCGATCGGCCAAGAGCCGGCGGAACGCCCGCGCCGTTTGGTGCAGCCGACAGCGAAGTCGGTCAGGTGGAGACCTCCGGAGTTGGAGTGGATTCTTAAGTGGGGACCCATTTTTTTGTGTATATATATATATTTATTATATATACGTATATAGGTACATATGTATATAATATTAATACTGGCGATGGAGAGAGAGAGAGAGATTAATATATATTGATAGATAGACAGATAGATAGATAGATTAGATTAGATTAGATTAGATTAGATTAGATTAGATAGATTAGATAGATTAGATAGATTAGATAGATTAGATAGATTAGATAGATTAGATAGATTAGATAGATTAGAT
>Ga0126342_10019700_pt1 | contig 11429 bp, 10 predicted proteins | sample Cyp1metagenome_FD_92528 | JGI IMG/M metagenome (GOLD analysis project Ga0126342, IMG submission 92528) | Coral microbial communities from Lord Howe Island, Old Settlement Bay, Australia - Cyphastrea 1 metagenome | ecosystem: Host-associated > Invertebrates > Cnidaria > Coral ... | reverse complement strand
GTGTGTATGTGTGTATGTGTGTATGTGTGTATGTGTGTATGTGTGTATGTGTGTATGTGTGTATGTATGTATGTATGTATGTATGTATGTATGTATGTATGTATGTATGTATGTATGTATGTAGTTATGTATGTATGTATGTATGTATGTACGTACGTATGTATGTATGTATGTATGTATGTAGTTATGTATGTATGTATGTATGTACGTACGTACGTATGTATGTATGTATGTATTATGTATGTATAATGTATTACAAATAGATACAGAAACAAGGGAGATACAGTAATTGAGGTAGAACGTGGGGACCTCAACAAAGTGAAAAATGAACCAAAAATAAACAAACAGGTTTAGCAGCACCTGCAGCATTATGAAGTTCCAAGGAATCATGCACGCACCCATCAACACCACTATGCTAAAATCAAGGCGTTATAGCAGTGACTTCAGGCCAGGCAAGAACAACAACAGCGACAGAAGGCGTGTCTGTGGTACTTCATCCGTCTTTATCCCGCTATCTTCGGTTGTTTCATGTCTGAGTCTGAGAGCCATTTCTTGCCTTTTCCGAGAGCCACGAAGAGTCCATTGTGGTTGATTTTGCAAAAACTCTCTCAACACATGCTTTTGTTTTGCAGAATCTGCTTCCGAGTGAATTCAGGCCAGGAGCAGGTTCGATGTCCCATGTCACAAGCACCTCACACTCTGCAGTGCAAGTTCAGCGACATCTGCAATACAAATACGAAGAGATAGACTTTCCATGACTTTCCGTATTTTTTCTAGAGCCTTTTTGTGACTTGATGAACAAACCCTCAAACATTGACCCCATCAATCGAACACTTGTGTCTGAGTCTGGTCCACAGCAGGTATTTCATGGTATTTCACCAAAGCAAAACAGCCTTTTATCACTTTTATCCATCCTTATCCTGCTGCACAAAAAGCGATCCCTCAAGGATTTCTGCATGCCCCAGAAAATGCCTTGGTCGTCTTTTCCTTCTCGCTGCGACCGCTTCGCCAAGTCTGTGGCAAGGGAGGCAGGGAGGCGTTCCATGCGAACATTCAAAACCGCATCAACGTGCCCGGTACATGCCCGGTACCCCATGCTGTTTGCACGGGCACTGTTTGCATCTCAAACGTTGAACAAGTGAAGACAGAAGCTCCGCAACATGAGCGGCCCACAAGGTGATGAACAACCAGAACTGAGTCCATCTCCTCCGCCCGTCAACCCAGAAGATTATCCGCATAAACTTCAAATATCATCAAGTGTTTTCGATGCAGGATGACTAGAAAGTCACACGTGCAAGGAAGATCAAGACAGAAGGTTCCGAAATCTCTCCGATCCACACGCCTGTGTCTGTGCGACCTCTGCATCCTTGGCCTGGACAGATCCGCTCTTTTGAGACATCTGAAGCTTTTGCATTTTGATAGAAATGGTTTGCTCATTGGAAACAGTGGGAGGCAAGATAGGTAGCAAAGCCTTAAAACCCGAAGAATTTTCCCGTTTTCATATGTTTTCCTCACTTCACCAAGCTGCCACAACTTCACTGCGCGTGAATTTGACCACCTCAGCGCGTTCATCCCTGGCGCTGTCGATGTGGCCCTTTTGGGGTCAAATACTTCACAGCCATGCTACAGCAACACTTTGAAACCCACCTGTACACCATACCTTTTTCAAAAGCACCTGCAATGATTGCATTCTTTACACTTCCGTATAATACTTAAGGGAGGACAGAATTGGGGACAAAACCGGAATTGGAGAGCCTTCCTGATTCAAAAAGCAACTTGCCCAAATTCCAGATGCTCATTCTGTTTTTCGTCAAGACTCCTCATATTGGACTATACTGGACTTGGATCCACGATAATCCACCCTTCTGCTTCAAATGCAACAGAAGTTGACTGCAAGGCATTGCGTCTTGCAATAACACTTGTTCATCTTCATGGAAGAAACCAAACTTGAAACCGGCCCAATTGCTCGGGCACCGCACGTGCGACCTGCCTCTGTCATCCTCACGCAACTTGCAGCTCAGAAAGATGTGTCATCTTTGCTTCCGGGATCTTTCGAGAATTCAATTAAATTCAACCTTACCAAATCACTTCAGCCCATGGGGTCTGATGATGTCTGATGTGTGACCCTATGTCACCCTCTCCCAGGTCTTTTCGAAGGACGTACAGAAAAGCATCTCTGTGAGGGTCCTTGATGCGGGTCTTGCCGCTGTTGGGTGCTTGCACGCGGAAGAAGGCCCAGGTGCAGAACTGCAGCGTCGAGCCAAGATAGGCCAAGATAGGCCAGGGGGGCAGGGAGGCAGGAGCTGAGCAGCTATCCGAAAACTCAAGAATTTGCTCAGCTAAATAACATGTTAGCTACATCTTTTGATGTGAATTTTGCGCAGCTAAATAACTCATCTCCAGCATTCTCCAGTCGTGTTGGCTGTTTTGTTACGCTGCTGTCGAACTACATTGAACTGACAATCCTCTTGGGCTCAAGCCATTGCGCAAACAGGAACAAAGGCCCCCAACCTCATATCTCAGGTAAACATAGATAAACAACACTAACCAGAAATCACAGGGTGTCACATTGTACCAGTGTACATCACCATGGATTTTGCCTTATTGGAGTCATCAAAGGCTTTCTTAATCGGTATTCACAGTCGGCTTTCCCACAAATTCAATCAAATTCACACATTCCTCGCTTCCAACACCTTTTGTAATAGCTCATTCAACTTGGCATTTGCTGACAAAGTTCTTGATCTTTTCATGTGCCGACGCCGACTATTCTCTTCACTTTTGAAGTCTGGCCCAGAGTTTACGCTACTTGAATCTATTGCCCAGTCTAATCTGAACTTGATCCCAATCCAATGTCCTTGCATCTTGCCAATGCGTATTAGGTCTTACTGTAGCATGTCTTAGCAATATCCAACAAATTACGCCTTTCCAATTACCCAATCACCGGTGGATGGAAACACCGATTCAAAACCACTCCGACAGTATCGAGACGCATGATTGCCACTGCGATCATGTAGCCCTCCTCGCTTATGAGACCTTCCTGCCCAGAATCCAGTCATGCTATGAAGGAGCCTGTGGAAAGCTGTGGTGCGTTCGCATACAGTCGGACAATTCGAAAACCAGGTTCCTGACATCTGCATCGTCCCAACTTCTTGAATCGAGAAACGGGCATGGTGAAATGTCATCTCCCTCAAGGAACCAAGTTTATCTGTCACATTTCTTGAAGAAAACACTTTGCGAGCAGGGTGGATTACAGCTGCAGTGTGGTTCATTCAATTTCATACATTTTGACAAGTGGGATGGGCTCTGGACCTGACATGTCAAATCACACCATGCCCTCAGGATCTTGGCATGATATCTGCTGTGTGAAGGCAAAGAGAGTCTCAGTTAGTAAAATCGCGCGAGATTGCAAGGCTCGAAAGATTTGTTTAAAGATATGTGACATCTGCCACCTGTGAACGAAGTGCATCAAGATACTAACCAAACTAAGCGCATTTTTCAAAAGCTGATTTTTGGGATGAAATCTGCAGCAAAGCAGGGCGTGTAAGGCACCGCCTTCATTTCTATGGCCTTGTCGAAGGGAACAGTCTGAACCTCAGTGAGATGACTTGAGGACATTGACTGGGTTTAAAACTTCAGTGACCGCAGAATTACCCTTGGAGCAGCGGAAGCGCCAAGACCCTCAGCACTTATGCGTGAAATGTTGAAGTTCACATGATGCAGAAGACCGCAGCACTGATTCATGAACATGCACGCACCATTTCTACACAGCATGCTGTTTCACTGGTAGCCTTTGACTCCTTCCAACTCTTGGTGGTTGAGCTTCCTTCTGCGGGGGCTTAAGAATGTAAGCTCAACACGTACATGTAAACCAGTAACTAAACTTAAACTAAAGCATCCATAGATAAATATTGAGACACAATAATACAATGTATATATATATATATTATATGTATATATGTATATATGTATATATGTATATATGTATATATGTATATATGTATATGCATATCTATCTATCTATCTATCTATCTATATAATATAATATTATACGTAGATAGGTGTCAAGATTTCAACAAAACAACGCTCTTGATGCTGTGATTGCTTTCCCTAGGTCAAAAACTACAACTGGGTGGCATGCGCAGCACTGTGCAGGAGTCAAACCCAAACTTTCTCGTTCAGACTGTCTCTTTGCAAATCAGGACGCCCCGTTACCTTCTTCAGTGAGGGGAGCTGATTGGTGTCCAACCGTCCAACCTGTTATTTCCGAAAGTTATTTCCTTTGTATGTTGACTCACGGGTTTGAGATGATCAGCTCTGCATCTTTACTTTACAAGCGTTGCCATGCGTTGCCCAATTCATCGCACATTCTTCAATGCGGCTCAGCAAGTTCTAGCAGACTAAGGAAAGAAGGGCCAACTTCATGTTTATATGATTTTATATGATTGCTTTTCTTACCCGTGGGGATCTGTTGGGGTTCGGACAAAAAGTCACAGACTGTTTTGGGGTATGGTCGCAGTTTGACCGGATGACCCTCCTACTGAAATCCTGGTAAGATGAGCGGGGTATCGATTCGCGGGACATCCCCTATCGTTTTCTGGTAGGTCTTTGTAGGTCAAAACCAAAGAAAAATATCAGCAAGACCGCTCCACATTTAAGTCACAGTCATTTTGATCCCAACCCACATCATCCCCTTCATCCATGTGCAATTTCATGCAAATTCAGTCCAATGTGCAGAACATTGCAGAACACTGTGTGTTGAGAGCATTCTTGATACTTTGATGGCTTCAGAGCAACCCGTACATATTTTTGCAGCATAATCTGAGACTCAGAGTACGCGATAGTATGACACTTGCAAATAAAAACATGAACAGCCAATGGCCCAAAGCAAAATCAACCCACTCCCAAGCGGCCCAAACTACACTATTCCACTTTCGAACAATATTCCACTTTGAGCCCCGGTCTTGAGGATCGAACTGATGAGAACAGAGAAAAATGGGTTGTTGCGCACCAGGTGCCGTTACTGAGCCTCAGAAGCTGGTTGGATGTCAACTTTCTCCTCATTCAACAGAGATTACACGTTTGCACATTTAATGAGAATTGCACGCATTGTTTTCCATTTCGCTTTGCATGTTGATGTTTTTGGGGCCCTTTCTCGTCCGTTCGCCTGGCTTCTCCCTGTGAACTCTGAACAAATATGGCCCCACCTCTGTGCTTCCACACGCGCCAGTGACTTGCGCAATTTGGCTGCTGCTTGCCACCGACACTCCGTCTGTCGACCAGCTGTTTGTGTCCTTAGGAGTCCCTTGACACAGGCATACGCGTTTTGTGCGCGTTTCATACGACTGTCACCTGCCAGAAACTCCGGCTCCAAGCTGAGTCTGTCAAACTTTTCCCGTGCGATTTAAGTCATGTTAAGGCGAGTTGATTCATCTAGGACGATCTATATTTGAGGCATCTCTATTTGAGGCTCAAACCAAATCAAAAAAGGCACACTCGTCCCCCTCGATCGGTGAAGCATCCTGAAGTCCTGAATGCAAATACACGGGCTGAATGATGCTTTGCGATGCTTTCCCTGCGTCATGGGCCTTACAATCTTACGGCTTTACATCTTTGTGGAGCTCCATACCAATCAACACACTCAAAGCTGCAGGAACTGAGTCTGACACAGCACCCAGTACTTGTACTCTGCATAGCTTTCCAGTCACGCTTTATTTCTCTTTGATTCTCTTTGTGCACCATATGCTTTTCAGTGGACTGAAATCAGCAAGGGGCACTTGCGACCAAGATTCGAAAAATGACTGGCTCGGCCAGACCAGACACGTTGGCAACTGTCACTTCTCCATTTGCTTCCTTCAGGGCCACAATATGCGGTGTGACTCTGGAGGACAAAACAGTTCATGGTGTGGCACAGTCTCTGGTTTTGCAGATTTATAGTTTTGCCTTCACCACGTGCATGCTGTTAGAAACACTTCTCTGAGTTCATCTTGGCATTAACACACTATCCTCGGCAGGGTCGAAAGTTTCTACGGATGTGAATGATGTTATGCCTAGACTTCGTGTTGTCAAACCGCGTTTCCCCAAAACGCTTATTCAACATACACCGTTGTGCCGCTGTGTATGTAGTTTGTGATCTCGAAAAAATCTTCGAGGTCTGTGCTGGCTGCATGAGCTTAAAGAAGTGTTTGTGCTTGTCTTTCCCCAAACCTTGCCTGGACAAAAGAGATCTCAAGAATTGGCGCGCTGAGAATCACCTGCCAATTTCAGAGCCAGCTCACTCAGTGAGGCGAGCTCCGAATGTCGATAAGGTCTGTGTTTTCATCAATATGTGCCAAACTACGTGAAAGACTCAAGTACCTGCCGACTGTTCCCTGCCTTGGAACTTGCAGCACCAACGTCGCTGAAGGACTCTGTCACATCCTGGAGCCACCCCAGTCATCATGTCACTTCATTCTGTCGATCCGTCAACATGTTGAATCAATTCTTTCTGCTTTTCTCCTGTTCTCCCCTTAATTACATCTGGAAGTTGCTTCTCTTCTGCATCTGTAATAAGAACCAAATCTATGGTCAAATTTGCGCAAACAGAAATACAGCTGCGGAGCTGTCTATGACAGCGAAACAACACATATGAACTTGATGAGCACATTTGAAGGTCAATTTGTGCAGTGCATAAGCCCGTTTGAGAATTTCACAGGGAACTTCAAAATCCTTCAACTTATGAGCGGATCTCCAGCCCTTGAAGCAAAGTGAGCAACCCAATGTGACCCAAAATCCTGATTGACTTGTGTCACAGCCAGCATCACGTTGCCGCCTTGCTCAATTTGACTGACCTGGGCAAGTGAAATTGACAAAGTAGGACGGAAACATAGAAAGTCATAGAAGAAACAGAAACGTACAGATACGACGCAAACACGATCAGACAGAGACACGTACAGTCTACACGTACAGTCTACCTCGTCTACCTCCATGACCTCTACAGGTCCTCTCTAGTTTCTTATGTTTCTTGCCGCTTTCAGAAACCTTTTTCATGCCAGCTGAACACGGCCACTGCGAGAAATTCTCAGGAAACATCATTTTTTAAGGACCTGAAGAAGTTACTACGGCTCAAGACTACCAATAACCGTGATACCAACCTGTGAATCTGAATCTTGGGGCACCATGCCAGCGAAACAGGCACTGACACCTGGAGAAGTTTCAGTTCAATGAGTTCAATGCCTTGTTTCTTGCCATGTCTTTCCAAGCTTTGCGTGTCTTTCATGTCAAGTCCTGTCATGCCTTGTGAGCCTTGAACTTGAACACCTTCTGAATTTTTCTGAATGCCAGTTCTTCCAAGTTGCAGTAGTAAATCATGAGTAATCTAGCACGAAAGCAAAGCTCACACAGTAAATTTCATCAAATCGTTTGGTCAATTTCAATTCGCATGTACGAAACTTACGAAACCGTGGAAGTCGGAAGCCCCTCATGAAGAATTCCGCCGCCTCGGAGCTGTGACGGCCTGGGTTTCCCTGCTGCAATGGTGCCGAGTGACGTTTGCTCACCGCCTTCGCCGAATTGGAAGACCTCAGCTCAGCTGAGCTCAAGATATGTAAAGTCTAAGCGAATTTATAAAGGTATCTAACTGATTCTAAAGGTATCTATGCATATGCTCCGCAAATTTGTTTGCACATACCTTTGCTTGACATATTCAAAGTACATATTATCGTCTGTATTCATGTACAGTTTTAATACATACACACTCTGTAAAGTGCATATGTGTTTGTCATCTTCCTGGCTGGTCTAAACTGCCTTGGCTTTTATACATGAAACATGTAATTACCTAAAAGACATGTGATGGATACCTTAGCTCTTGATAGTATTTGCTGGATTCTTGGCAGGATTCGGGCAGCAAAAGTGGGGAGTTGTACAAACAGATATAAAGATATACTGCGCCCATATGCGTAGATACTGGATAATGGATATGTTCTGATCAAGCCTCTCTTTGTTGTGTTGATTGTAATCATAATCAAAAGGCCTCCAAAATGCAAGAATATTGTTCATTCCCAATCGGTTCTGAATTGCGCAGCCTAACAACTTTCTTCCAAGTCAGGAACCTTATCCGACCAGACTGCAATCGCTTCCAAACGCGAGTGATACAAAAGAACCGTCCAAGCAAGGGACTACTCACTGAGACCCTGGCAACGAACAAATCTAGACTTTGCACATAGTTGAATTCTTTTTTGGAAGGATATCTCTTAGGCCTTCAAGTACAATGTTTTATTTACTTGCTCAATTGAATGCGGCGACTTCTTGATACTTTTTGAAGGAATATTGGCATTGCCTTCAGAAATAATAAGGTTGAAGACAATTACAGTATGTCTTTCTACAAGAGACGCATTTTCTTTCCCATTGGAATGCTGAGGTTTGGTAGGGGAAACCATTTCCCAAGGGATATTGCGCTTCTTGAAAGATTAAAGGAAACGCAGCGAAACTATAACCAAAGATACCGCAAGTGAGTCCTCAGTTTGATACTAATATCCCGTATCAGTCCTCTGCTGTACAACCAAGACTCAGAAGGAATTGAGAAGGAGGGCATGCCATGAAAATACCCGACGACTACATTGGTTGCACTCTTGGCCCTGCTGTGTGCTGTTCAAAAAACATACTAAAAACATGTTCGACAGGGCTCAACGTGTGCATGGAAGTGAAAGCATTACATGCGCAAACCTGAAAAACAACCGATTGGAACGCTGCTTGACAAGAAAAGTCGGGAGTTGCATGATGTTGCATGTAATGAAGTCATTGAGCAAACCGTCATCTTTTCCACTGATTTCCACCGGGCCAAGCGGCCAAGCTTGGACTGCACTGATATCTTTGCGAATTTTGGCTCTGGCTCTGGAATGCAGTGTTGCACCGTGAACCCAAATGCATCCAAGGTACCAGTGAAGATGATGGATCCAGGGACGAGGAGCTCAGTTTCACTACACTGACCTCAGCCATGAGGCTAACGAGCAATGCCAGCATTGATGAGCTGTGTTAAACAAATGCCGCAGCTTCTTCTCGGCACCTCAAGCAAAATATCGCCTTTCCAAGGGCAGCCGGGCATGTTCTGTGCATGGAAACCCTGGACAGCCTGCAAAGTTGCAAAATATGACAACCGTCATACACCAGATTTTGAAAGAGGATTCCTGCAAATTCAATTTGCAGAAACCTGCATCTCTGGGGGGGAACAAAATAGCCAAATGAGGATTTAAACAATATCAAAAACCACAGGATATAATATAGTATTATACATATGTACGTGCTAGTATGTAGACATATACATGTAAAGAACTACATATCCTATTAGATATATTAAATATATAAATATTAAATCATATTAAATTAATATATAATTATATATAATATCTTGAAGTTCTGGTTTCATCCACCTGGGAGGTGTCTGGAGGAGCTCCATGCTCTGAGTCTGCAGCATTTCCCGCCTGTGTCTCCAGCACCACTGATCCCTGCGGCTTGGACATGTGGGATAAGTCGGATAAGTAGGCTTCATCGTTTCAAACATTTTCAAACGATATTTGTTTGGGTTGCTGCTTAGCCTAATCTTCACACACCAACACTTTGACCAAACCAGATTCGCAGAACCCAAAACAAAGGACTCTGTGATGATAGAAGTGTAATCATCATTCTCAGACTGGTGTTCGCACGAAAATGACGTTGCGCTCAATCATCGGGCTACCTCTTTGGAAAGAATAGCAAAGGCATGCGAATACATGTTGGAACCTTGCGTTACGTGTGATGTCCAGCACAACGAGCTAGGGATGCGTTACAGGAGAAACAGGACTTTGTATGACATTGTATGACTGTCTTGCACTAGTACAGGTCGACTCCGGACACTGGGAACACGTGTCTTGATTGTGACAAAAGTAGCCAAACATGCACGCATGATATCGCATGATCGTACATGTACACTTCTGGTCTTATTCATACATGATCATCTTGTATCAAGTAGGCAAACTTAGAGGGAATGCAACTGGTGAAACGTTGCGTCGCGCTCCTGATCAGAGTTCAGGGCTGCTAAGGCACCTTGAAGAGTGGCCTAGGACATATCTGGGCATGAAAATGACACAGGAAACTCTTTTTGTTGCCATTTCTCAGTTCATCAATTTGTTCTATTTGCATCAAACCTAAACAGAAGATGATGAACAATGGCCAAGACGCGTCTGCGTCTGCGAACCAGAATCTGCGTGTACGTGCGAACCTCCGACCCAACTGCAACCAAGAAGCGAGAACCACAGAACCCTGCGGCTCATCTGTGTCTACATTGCTTGGCAGGACAAGGCTTTGCAACCTGAAGAAATCATCTTCAAACTGTCGGGTCTGGGAACAGCTGTTGATATTCCTACTCAGGCAATATATCTGGTACTGCTGCTGTCGCAAGGTATCTGATTTGTGCGGACACATTCTCTGGAAGGGAGACATGCAATCGCAATCTGTCTACCATATAGAACATCCAAATGCAGATGAACATACAATGGAACCACGTGGCAGCGTAGTACTTGTGGTGGTACTGCTTCTTGTCATGGTAGTCGAACTGCTGATTGTAGCCGTGCTACCTCAGCTTTGGCCACAGGTCCGCGTTGTTTTGTTGCCCGGGATTGTTGGCAGCAGAGACAATATATACAAAGCGCAAACCAGCGAATTGTTCTCACTTTTTGCACATATACTCACTCACTGCAGTCTGCATACACCGAAGTATGCCTGCTGGCAAACAGAATCAACTTAGAATGACCGTGCCTTGTTTGGGTTAGGATTCGTTGCTTCTCTTCACAACCACTAAAGCCGACTCGTAGCAAAACGCTCAAAAAGCTCAAAAAGCTCAAAAGCCACCAAGCAGCTGCTGGAGGTCATCGAGGTTGTAGTAACCTCAGTGAAATCAGGGCGAAGAATATGGAAAAGTACATAGAGCAAGTCTGGAAGCTCCAAAACCTCTAAGACCTTTGGAAAAGTAGAGATGCAAGCGACACCAGGCCAGGTTTATCAGCCTTGGAATCTGTATCTGTAACGGCCTCTTTAAAGTGTTTCTTTATGGACCAGAATTCCATCCAAGGCTTTGAAACTACTATTATGATAACATATATAACTTATAACATTGTGTTTTGGACACTTCTTAGTGTTTTGGACATTTTCAAAAGAGACCTAGACCTAGGCCAAATCAAGGCAGCATGGCATCAAATAGAATGAAGTGTACGAATGCAAAGCGTGGCATGCGGTTCAGCATGGTTCAGCAAAGAATGTGGTTTGGCCGAAGCGGATCAGCAATTCTGGAGAAAAAACACAAGAGCTAAAGGCCTGGTGACATTCAAGAAGCAGCGAAATAGCAAGTTAGAACACATGGGGCGATCAGCAACCAAAGAAGATCGAGATGACTTAACGAAACGCAAGTCTCGACCTAGCCG
>Ga0126342_10019699_pt1 | contig 11429 bp, 8 predicted proteins | sample Cyp1metagenome_FD_92528 | JGI IMG/M metagenome (GOLD analysis project Ga0126342, IMG submission 92528) | Coral microbial communities from Lord Howe Island, Old Settlement Bay, Australia - Cyphastrea 1 metagenome | ecosystem: Host-associated > Invertebrates > Cnidaria > Coral ... | reverse complement strand
AACTAAACGAGAACGCAGAAATAGATAGCGACTAGACAGATGGGATAGAGTTAATTACATTAACAGAAATAGCGACTAGAAGACTGTAGGCGTAGCTGACACAGCATGCTGTGGTGAATCGTGCGTCGATTTCGTGCAGAGCACAGCTGGCCACACCCCAAGATTTTCAAGAAAAGGCGTGCTGTGTGCCGTCTTGCTTTTGGGTTCTCTGGCCCACCTTGTTTGTGCAGTGAGTGATTTTATTTTTGCATGATTATAACAGCTATAAGTTGGGATAGAATGTCTGTAGCTATGGCCATATACTCACGCAAGAGTTAAGCGGAACTGCAATCCGCAATGGTCCCCAAGGGTTCGCTTAATCAGCTTCTTTTCATAGCCCTTATTTGTGGGGAGGTACCTTTGAATTGAAGGCCCTTAGCAAGCGACAAGGCTGTGTCTCATCGATATGTCATTGTGATTTCACAATCGAAACTAATGAGATTTCTCCCAAATCTGCGATTGTGAACAAGTCAACTGGGGATTTTACCAGCACATTTGACATTCATTGGGTTGGTTTAAGGGAAATATCAGGGGATTGCCCATGATTTGTACCACAAAATTCTTTTTGGTCTTCTTGTAAGTGTTTCATCAAATCGATTGCGGCAATGTAAGGTGGCTGCTTTTTCCCACTCAAAAAACGAAAGCGAAAATTCAGGATAATCCTGGCCGGACCTGAGAATTCAGAATGTATAGGGAAATCATCCCCTTTTATGGCCGAACTATTCCAGGTTAATGTTATAATTTACCCAGAAAGATGAAAGAAAGTGTATCCAGGGTGCAGATAGAGATCTAACATGATGTAACCAACTTTGATGTGAGTTACATAGGAATCATTCGCCAACAATCCACTTGATCATCCCTACTGACCAGCTTCTGAGTGGGTGGCACCCCAAAAAATCATCATTTTTACGTCTATTCAAATTGGTATAGCCTTCCTCCGTTCATTTTAAACACCCCCCGTTCAACAAAACCATGGTGGATGTAGGGAATTTCCACATTCCATTGGAACCATAATAATTGGGGTGTTTAATATGATGTGGAAATTATAACCATAAATGGTCCCAATTACTATAATGGTGATGGTTATAAATTGATGATTTAATATTAAACACCTAATTTCCAAAAAAAGGGCTTCATCATTAATCAATATGTTCATCCCCCAGTCATCACCATTGCGATATAGGTGGTAAAAACGCACTATTCCCAGTCATGGCTAGTGGAAATTAGGGTGTTTAATATGAACGGGTGATGGGATTAGTCCCAGCAAACTCGTGTCTGGTCCATGGCCAACTACCATCTAAAGGCGGCACACGAAAATTGCTGGCATCTTCTTGGGCCTCGCGAAAAAAAAAAAACTAGCCTCTGGTCATTGAACAATGGAAAATCACCATATTTAATAGGTGTAAATCAATGTAAATCATCTATAAATGGGCCATTGTGCATAGCTATGTTTATCCCATTGTCAATCCCATTAAAATGTTCATTTAAAGTCCATTAAAGTTCAATGTTAATCCCATTGTTAATAGATGAATTTACCTATTTGGAGTATAATTTACCTATTGTTGATCCCATTGTTAATAGTACATTATCAATCATGATTAATCACCAGTAAATCACTATTTAATCCCTCTTAATCCACTGGATAACAATGGATAGCATCCATTAAATCACTACGAATCCCATGATTAACCATTAATAGTATCCACCATCACTATTAAATCACTATTAAATCACTATTAATCATCAATGATAACTAGTCAGTATAAACCTCAGTATTAAATCCAAAACATCACTACTGAATTAATTAATCATTACCCTCTGGTTATTTAACAGTTCGCCATGGTATAGATGGCCCATATAAATAGATGATTTTTCCAGCTATAAACCTCCATTTATTTATGGGATTTTTTCCAGTTCGCTATGTTAGTCATAACCAGATGGTAATATCAATCATCACCAGTTACAGATAGATACTACTCACTGTAATAGTAATAGTGATAATAATAGTGATAATAAGTAAGATTAATGATGGTATAATAGTAAGTACCATTATTATTAATAATAGTGATTAATACCCTCTGGTAAACTAACATAACTATGGAAAATCACCATTTTTAATAGAGAAATCAGCGATCCCTATGGGCTATTTTCAATAGCTATGTTAAATTACCAGAGGGTAATAAGCAATAATAGGATATTTTGATGGTCGCGGTTAATAATGATTAATACCGGGGACTAATAGTGATTAATTAATGATGATTAATAGTGATTTAATAGTGATGATGGGTACTAATGATTAATCATGGGATTCATAGTGATGCTATCATGGATGATGATTAATGATTATAATGATTGGTGATGGTATAGTGATTAGTGATGAATAATGATTAAGCCCTATTGCTACTTATTAACTAATGGGTGATACTCATCAGTGATAATGGATCCCTATTATTAAAATACCATCAAAATACCATCAAGATAGAAGTGATTATTAATAGTGATTACTAATAGTAGTGATACCATCATTAATATTACTTATTATCACTATATTATTATCACTATGACTATTAATAATCGCTACTATTATCAAAATACCATCAAAATACCATTAAGATAGTAGTGATTATGGATCCCTATTGTCAAAATACCATCAAAATACCATCAAAATAATCACTATTGAATCAACTATTAATAATGATAACGTTACGCGCAAACACCCCGTGTCGCCCACACCCCTTCTATGCTGTACACTTGGGGATATCAAACATTAGACTTTACATTCAACTGGAAAAATCAACAAGGGTATTTAGGGAATATAAATTTCCCACCCCCATTAAACTTTACATTCATTGAAGATCTTCAATAAGGGTTTAATTCTCCCACCCCTGTTAAACTTCTACATTCATTGAAGATCTTCAATAAGGGTTTAATTCTCCCACCCCCGTTAAACTTCTATATTCATTGAAGATTTTCAATAAGGGTTTAATTCTCCCACCGCCGTTGAACTTTTACATTCATTGAAGATCTTCAATAAGGGTTTGATTATGATGATGATGATGGTGTAAGAGGCTCGCACAGGTCCCTATGGTGTGCGTGCCGATATACAACATGAAGTTAGCCATGATGCAAAAAACACTTCATTTTTACCACGCTTTCAGCACATAAGAAGATGGCCGCCGACAAGCGCGGGCAAGACTATACCATCATGAATATTAAAAATGGTGATTCTCCATAGTTACTTTTGTTTACCAGAGTGTATCAATCACTATTAATCACTATTAATAATCACTATTATTATCAAAATACCATCAAAATATCATCAAAATACCATCAAAATACCATTATGAATCACTATTAATCACTATGAAACACTATTAATCACTAATAATTACTAATAATCACTATTAATATTACTTATTATTAATCACTGGCACTGGTTGGTGGTTTTAACCATCTTGAAACATATTAGTCAGATTGGATCATCATCCCAACTATTGGGGAAAATAAAAAATATTCCAAACCACCAACCAGATCACTATTAATCACTACTTATTAAGCCCACCCTGGCCTGGTTCAGGGCCTCAGGTGTCAGACCTGACCTCACCGCCGCAGGCCGAAGCTTCTCCTCCGCCCAGTTTGCCAGAGAAGCAAAATGCTGGATTTACCCTGGAAATCACCAATTTCTAGTGGTTTCACTCGTCTTCCAACCCCGATGACTGGCAGGGTCTATGTTAATTTACTGGAGGGTAACCCTGAAAAATGGTAGTTTTTCTGGATGTTTCTGGTGATTTCATGTGATTTCACCATGAGAAAAGGCGGCAAAATGGTGGTTGAACTACGGAAAATGGTGGTTCAAACTGTGGAAAATGGTGATTTAACATGCAAAATGGTGGATTTAACCAACAAAAACTGTGGTATAATGGGGAGAATTCATGGCGATTGGAATGAGCTGTGCTTTTTTGCCACCAAAACAAAGGGATAAACAAACGGATCACATCAAGGCAAAATAAATAGCATCTTAAACAAAGCGAAGATTTCAGCGAAAACAATGAATTGTACAGAAGCTAGCAAACAGGGGACTTCAACAAGAACAACGAGGATTCCGTCTAAGAAACATGGAGATGTCCGCGAAAACCGAAGATTTCGGCAACAGAATTCAGGGATAGAACATGATATATAGAACCAGGAGAAACTGGCGGGTCAGGTGCAAGCATTAGGATAACCGTCATCCTGCAGCTTTAGCATCCCTTCTTACCAATGGCTGTCTTCAATACGCAAAAAAAATACAAACGGGACCTATTAGCTATAATATGATATATATATAATATATATATAATATATATATATATATGTATTATTCTGTATTTATGATAGAAAAAGAGAGAGAGATGGATTGATTGATTGATTGATTGATGGATTGATTGATTGATTTTAGCTTGTCAGTCTATTTCCCCATCAAGATCACTTCGACCCTGGGACCCTCTGGCAATCAGCTCCATGGGGTTTTATCGTCCACGATCTGTGCCTTCTCAACGATCTGGTCGTTGCCCTTCTGTACGGCAGAGGGGTGTATGGAGACCTCGGTTTATCTCCGGCGCGTGGTTCACAAGGCAAGGGAAATATCTGGGATGAGACCAAGAACTGCAGGGGGTGGGCCGGTCAAACTGGGTATGGAACATTATGGAACCCACAAGAGGCATAGAAAAGGATGTGAACTCGCAGCGATGGTTTTTCGAATGCATGTTTACCATTCACTGTGATGGCTCTTCCTACCAGTAGTAGTTTCTTGAATTTCAGCGAGGGTTAAATGCAGGAATGGTGGGATCAAGAAACAATCAGTTCCCAAATATGGAAGTGAACAAGTTAACAGTTGTATGCACGAGCGGAAGATCGGCTTCATGCATGTCCAGGCAGGATCTGTATGGTGTTTCATGCTGCACCAGCGTCCTCCCGGTTTTTTTTCTTCCTGTTGCTCCTCATGCCTGTTTACCTTGTATACCTGAGGTCTCGTGAGTATGAACTGGCAACTCTCACAAGATCACAATTTATTCAGAATGGAACAGTTGAAAACCCTTTCCAAGTAGATGAAAGTCATGTAATACGGTAAACCCAATGCCATAAGCAACTACCAGGTAAACCTACCACAACTGGGATTGTTTGGAATCCCACCCATTTATGGCCATTCATTGGGATGGTTTCTGAAATGTATATCTTGGGGCCTTAGGGGCAACCTGGATCAAAATGTCTTGCTGCAAGGTCATCGCTTGGCTCAGTTGAAAATCTATCTGTAGCTACCCCACGAGAACTCGTCGATCTTGAGAACAGGAGATGCATCATTTGCGATCATTTGGTTGTGTCTAGAAATTTGATGAAAATTGGCATAGAATGGCCAGGTAATTGGAAAAAATGACCAGGTAATAAATTGTTTTCACCAGGAAAAATCTGGAAACATGATGATTATAACCAGCGGAAAAAAAAATTGGGGTGGTCGGGGTTCTGGTGAAATACAGGCAGATCTTCGACGCCCAGAAAGGTTCATTCTCGGTATGCGATTCCCCACGGTTTCAAGGGCTCAACAGCCAGCTGAAGTAATTGGAAATGTATCCATGTGGAGGTTTCCATAGGTTTCCTAAGTCATGGGGGTACCCCCAGTTCTCATCCATTTCTACCCTCTAGAGTAAACAAACATAAAAAGCTATTGAAAATTGCTATAGATATTTATAGTGGATTTACCTAAAATGGTGATTTTCCATAGTTATGTTAGTTTACCAGAGGGTATGTCATATCGACATATCACCCAGTCATGTGGGATTTTCCATTGTAAACCATCCAATTTAGGAAACCCCCATATGATTATAAAGAGTTGATCAACTGGATTGGGACTTTCCATAAACCATCCAGCTATGGGAATCCCCCGTTGGATCCCTTTCTCGTTGTAACGACGCGGAACCACGAAGAAGTCGTGTTTGATCTTGCCCACCTCAGAGGCGCCACCAGGCCATGACTTTCGGTGCTCATTGTTTATGACAATGGAGTGATTGAAACCCATGGGATATGTATATATATATACATATTTAAGCTTATACATATATAAATAAATATATATATATATATATATATTATGTATATATATATATATTATGTATATATATATATATGATATATATATTTAAGCTTATACATAAATATATATATATTACTGTACTCCGAAAAAAAATTGGTTATGCTGTACTTCTTCCCTTCAAGCACTTCTGATATGTCTGATTATTTCTGATCCTGAAATGAGGTCATGTGAATAATGACTCCCCTGAATCATAATCAATGGCTTTATTTCATCCAGAAAATAGAATGGGGTACTGATATGAAATGATATAGCATCATAGTATCTATAGGAACCAGCAAAAGATGCCGAAAAAAGTTGAACACCTGGAAAATACCGAGACAAACATCATCTGGGGATGAGTCGAAACCTATTCGTACTATATTTGGGGAATAAACATCCATTAACCAGCTATTTTAGAATATTTTAGGGTACCTAGGGTGCCAGGGTTTTGACTCAAAGCCATCTCGTTCACAGTCTTCTTTTTTGGTGCGGCCAGGTCAGCATCCTGAGATGCCCTGCAGTGCCAATGGCCCAGCACACAGGCGCATGAGGCGTCGCTTCCAAGCGCACTTCCACCTCGGGCGCGGCGAACAAAACTGCCGGGGACAGGAAATAATATCCATTACAATTAATAATTTATAACATATAACATATAATATATAATGCTATATATATATATTATATACATTATATATACAGTATAAATATATATATATATACTATATACATTATATATATATACTATATACATTATATATATATACTATACTATACTATACTATACTATACTATACTATAATATAATATAATATATATATACAGTATATATGGGGTTTCCATAGATGTGGGATCCCCGATTTAAACGCATGCTTCATAATGGATAATCCCAATCTAAAATTGATGATTTTGGGGCACTCCCATTTTATGAAGCCTCTACATGGATAATACCCTCTGGTAAACTAACATAACTATGGAAAATAACATGTTTTAATGGGTAAATCCACTATAAACGGCCATTTTCAATAGCTATGTTAGTTTACCAGAGCGTAATAGGGATTATCATGAGGGTAATGAAACTATATAATTATCATGGATTCGTTCTTCTTGTTCTTCAGTTTGATACTGTTAAAATCGCTGACTCGAAAATCATGCCAATTTCATCTCTGTTGAGGATGTTCATGTTGTGTTCATTCCTGATACAACATCATTTGGCAGAACTGAGAGTGAAGATAGAGATAGAAAAGTCACGATTCTTTTTCCGTCATCACCAGCAACAAGTCAGAGTTCACATGCCTGAAATCTCTTGTCATTGCCCAGATCATTGATGGTACTGCTATATTTATGCGAGTGGATCCTGCATTAAAAAAATGTTATACAACTGGCTACGAAAGATTCAGAGAAACTTCTATCTAGCAAGCGACCTCTAATCCTCGACCCAAAATTCTACCCTCTGGTAAACTAACATAGCTATGGAAAATCACTATTTTTAATGGGTAAATCCACTATCAATGGCCATTTTCAATAGCTTTTTGTATGTTTACCGGAGGGTACCCAGATTCTCGTAGCTTGAAGCCAACACCAATGGCTAATGGATACCCCCCTGGGAGGTGCACTTTGGAATTCCCATAACTTTGGGGATACCCCGTGGACATTTGTGGATGCAAAATCACACGTAAAAATTGGAAAGTCTGCAACGTTTTAAGTACTATGAATCTATGATATCTATGTTCAACCAGGCAAAACTTAGATTCATAGTTCAACTTATGGATTCAAAGTACTTAAAAATGGATTTGAATCAAAACTGTTTAAGTACTATGAATCTATTTATAGATTCAAAGTTCAACTTAGTTTCCATCCAAAACTCTCAGGAATTCGCCTCCTCGCCAACCTTGGGCGAGAATTTCTCGATGTCTGAAGGGCTATATCCTCAGCGTTCCGGCTGAAAGGAAGACAGTCTAGGAGGCGGAACTCACCAGCAAGAGTTGGTGGATGGTGGTCCCAAAACATGAATCTTCATTTTACCAAACAGCATTAAATTTTATAATGGATACTGCCCTCTTTGTCTGTGGGCATTTGTTGGCCATTTGAGACTATATGGAACTATATGGACATTTTGCAGACGCATGCAGAAACTTATATTAGATTATTAAATGGTGATTTTCCATAGCTATGTTCGTTTCCCAACAAGGTACGGGTTGAAGCAACACCGGTTTCCCAAAGATGTTCGTAGTTCCGCATGAATTGTGGGATGGTTAGCTTTCAAGTTTGGGAAGCATCCTGCATGTAAGCACTTTGAGGAGGGATACATATGTAATAATATATAATAATATATATATATATATATAGATACATATACTGTATACATATGTAATTTTATAATGTTGTGCATACTACTTGTTGGTTTTTGATCCCCTTCTTAAAGAATTATATCTTGCATTGGGATCCCACATGTAATCCCGATGCGAATGCGAATGGAGTTTTTGAGGATGTCCATTCTTCCGGAGCGGTGTGAGTTTCCCTCCCGTTTTTGGATCTGCTCTCGTTTTTTGGCTGGAAAATAACAATTTCTACCTGATTCAGCTTCTGCTAGGTGAAACGATCAATGGATATGGGGGATATGGAGCCTCCATGAGCAAAGAAAGCGGAGTTACCTTATCATGACATATCATGACAAATTTGTCTGGGTCTTCTACAGACGTTTTGATAAGTTTTATCTTTAGTAGGATATCCATAGGATCCATGTATGGTATATATGCTAACATTGGGGGTATATTGATGGTAAATGTTACCATATATAGCAGCACCATGGATCCTATGGGATATGATATAAAACATCCCTTCAGCCCAGTCACGAGTCGTTGATCAACGAGTATCGGTCAGGCTGTAAAAAATTGTTGTGGAGGGTCAATCACCAAGAAATCGATAGGCAAATCATGGTAAATCAAAACACCATTCCAGATCAAAAACCTAAAGTTTACCGCAGAAACAAAAAGATCCTGAACTTGGGGTGCCCAGCTGGGAGACCTCCTGGCTTCGAGGTTCAGGTGTGAAACCAGACCACAACTGGTGTCGCAACTTAAGCTTTTTGGGTGCTTTGAAGTGATGATTTCTTGCGTTTCTAGATATTTCTACTGATGTTCTTTTTGGTTTGGATGATTTTGCTTCTTATTTTTCTATCTTTCAAGAAGGCCTCTTGAAGAATCCAGTGAAATTTCACTTAAAGAACCTGTTAGTTCGGATCAATCAAGAAACGTAACATCTTTCGTGGCCCAAATGTTAGGGGGTCCGGTGAGGGACAAAATCATCCATCAACCCCCAGGAAAAACTGGAGCCCAGTCAATTCATTTTTGCAATGTGATCTACACTTGGATGCACTGCATTGTCTAGATACTCTGGTAGTAAATCCAGCACCATGTCTAGGTAAATCATCGAACTAAATGGGCCATGTCTAATAGCACCATGTTGAAGTATCACAGGGATAATCTCAATAGATTTGGAGAAGTTCGTAAAAGAAATCGCACAAATTATCCATTTTCATAATCTCAATCCCAAGTGGATTTCAGAAAGCCAGGTAGATCCGGGTCATTTGGTTCCACCGTTGGACCACCCTCCCTGTTCGTGGCCCGGTGAAACGGGGAGGCTTACCGTATTGGCTGTGTCTGAAAATGGTGCTTTATCTGCGGGCAAGGCCCAAAAAAATGGCATTCCAACAGGGAAAATATATGAAAAATATGGGGAAATGATGATTAGGTATCAAATTCAGGGTGAAAAAAACTATTTCGACAAACCCGATATGATTCAATATGCATAGCAGTTCAACTGCACCTCCAGGAGTTATGCTGCGATCCGACTTGCTCGTCGTGACTAATCTTAGATACCTCAAAACATGAAACTCAATACAGCAACAATCAGACAATCAGACAATCAGTAATAATCAGTAATATAGAGAGAACAATAATCGGGGTTGATTGGCTAATTAGTAATAACCATCAACCCCAGTATACACAGCAATGATCAGTAATAATCACTATGTAGAACCTTTTTTTCGGCAGGATACAGTAATTATAAGTAATAATTTTAGTTTTCCTCATGATGCCTCCGCTAATCATGATTTATCCCTCAAAATTCACCTTCAAAGCCAAGGGTTATGTCTTGGCAAACATCAAATCTGGCTGAATTAGAATGAATCACGAACCTAAAAATAGCTTTGATCATTCGGTCATTTGGGGATGATTCTATATATATATATACATATTATATACATATATATATATATATATGTTTATTTATTTATTTATTCTCTAACCACGTTTAACCATCATTGTCACGCAGTGCGGTCATGATTTTGCTCATCCAGATTATGAGTTAGACTACCCAAAAATGGGATCATGATGGCAGTATAATGGCTTTACAATGAGGATTTTTCATGGGATACTAGATTCTTATCTGGATAGGGATAACATCTGGATAATCATATCTAATTCATAATGAGATAATAATGGGCTAATATCTGGATAGAGATAACAATTCATCCAGATCTCATGTCTCCTGACTTCTGCCGCGGGATAGCGCGTTGGAGGCCAGATGTCATCCTGCACAAAAACTCGGCATCGAAACTTCACCGATGCAAAAGTTGAAAAAATCAGCCACGGAAGATCGGTGTTACCCTCTGGTAAACTAACATAGCCATGGAAAATCACAATTTTCAATGGGAAAACTCAATAAAAATTGCCATTTTCAATAGCTATGTTAGTTTACCAGAGGGTAAGCAACAAAACTCGGGAGTCGACCAACACAAAATATGGCCATGCTGGCCAGGAATCTATATAAATTGGAGGTACCTAGTATATATAAGTCCTATGTTTTAGGGAATATCCCAAGAAAATATGGTCAAAAATATGATACTAACGTACCTCCATGTATTGGATCCTGGAGATCTCCCATTGAAACACTGGGGATTCAAGCAGTCTAATGTGTTTAAAACAATAATAAACCATTCCCCAAATCACCATAAATAGGTGCTACAAACCATTCCCAAATGGGTGGTTAACCAATGTCATAAAGGCCAAGTTGACCAATTTCACCAACACAACGGCATTTACACTCCCGGGAACAAACGTGTCTCGGGCTACCGTTTCAGGTATCAACTAACATGTCCACTCTTTACCGGCGTTTTCCTGGGGAATGCATTGCAACTTTTTTTGGGACCATTGACCCAAAAACAGCTAACATGTCTCAGTTCCTGCAATTGGGGCCCTTGGATTTCGACCCTGATCTGGGATATGTT
>Ga0126342_10019698_pt1 | contig 11430 bp, 13 predicted proteins | sample Cyp1metagenome_FD_92528 | JGI IMG/M metagenome (GOLD analysis project Ga0126342, IMG submission 92528) | Coral microbial communities from Lord Howe Island, Old Settlement Bay, Australia - Cyphastrea 1 metagenome | ecosystem: Host-associated > Invertebrates > Cnidaria > Coral ... | reverse complement strand
GGGGGGGCAGTTTTTTTTTTTGTTCGGTCGCCCTCGCTTGTTGTCGTCTGGGGTGCTTTTTTGTTTTTTTTTTCTTTTTTTTTTTTGCTTCTCTGCTTTTTTGCTTTTCTGTTTTTTTTGTTTCTATGTATTTTTGCTTTTCTGCTTTTTTGTTTCTCTGTTTTCTGTTCTCTGCTTTGTATTTTTTTATGCTTTCGTAGTTTTGTTTTTCGACCTGCTTCCTTGTTGTTCTGCTTGATTACAAGTGCAGCTACAACTACATGAAGAACAGCACCAGCAGCACAAACAACAAGAACATCAAATACAAAGGGAAGAACGAGAACAACAAAGACAATAAAAACAACAGGAACAACAAGAACAACAAGAGAAACAAGAGAAACAAGAACAACTACAACGGCAAAGGAGGAACACAACCGAAGTTGTCTCTGTGTTCCTTGGGGGGGACGCTCTGCGCCCTTGTTTCTGTTTTGGACTAAACCCTACCAGGGCATATGCATGAGCATTGAGCACAATTTAAATATGCTGTCAAGGCTCAAGAGAGATATAGAGATTATAGAGGTGTGTACAATTTGTAGACTAGGCTCTGCACTGACTGGCTATTTGGCTGATAGAGCAGGGGGAATCATCAGAAGTGTGTTTTACACCGGAAGTCAATCATCAAGAGTATGTAGAATTCACGGGCCGCAGGAGAATTTAGGCAACCATAAATGGGGGCCATTTGCCAACAATGCATGGGAATATACATATTATACATGTATATTTGGGTACATCAACTGGTGAAAGGGTAGTCTACTTACTTGCATAACCAGGTGTCCAGCCATGCAGGTGGGAGAATTGGAGATCGGTCAAGTGAAGTCACATTTTCGGATCCCATTGAATGGGGTTGCTCCTACCCCACGATAGAGAGAACCACCACAAAGGAGAAATGCAGATTGTCCAACTCAACCAATCCATTTTGCTGGTGGGTTTCGCAATTTCTGATCTTTGAAACACAATTTTTGCTGTTTAAACATCATTTTTGCTGGTCAACCCGTCATTTTTGCCGGTGAAAGCACACTGTTTGCCGTTGATCACAGCGAACTTTGCGGAGCCAGGAGGTGATGTGCTGCGAAGCCATGGCCGAAAGCATCTCGAGGAAGGAGAAGGTCTCGGGAGAGCTGCAGGAGACCGTCGCCGGTGGCTGATGATGGCTGGTGATGGTTGGTGATGGCTGGTGGCGAACTGGGCCAACAGGATTTATGGCCAGATTTTTGGGAAATCGATATGGGATTCAGCGGGATGAACTTGGGATGAACTTGGCCAGATTTCATGAGATTTCTGTCAGCAAAATTGGGTTTATGACTCACTTGAATTGGCTTTGATGGTATATCGAACTAGTTGCTGTTCGATGGGTTTTTATGAAGCAACAAACATAACCGGGCCGAGCCTTCCTGTAGATGAAGAGTTTATGTGCTGGATTTGTATTGATTCGTTGGCCAGCTACCTAGACATTGGATTTGTATGGATTTGTATTGATGAGTAGAATTGTCCCACCGCATGTCACTGAATGTATCTATAATTCTAAAGTAGAGTTTGCATGAGTTTGCAGTAGGTCAGTGGGTCTGATTCGCTGGTCATAGATGGCGGAACAGATGAGCTATTCTGCAAACAAGACGTGTTTTTTTCTTTTCTTTTTCTTGCTAACTAAGAGTTTTGCTACGGATATGGCTTCAAACATCACCGAACATATGCGTAAGTATATACCAACACCTGGATATAGACAGCAGATCACAGCAATTACTTCGGAGATATACTGAACTGATAAATGACCAATCAAGAGACAGCAGGTAGGAGTTCAAAGCCATATGGTAGGAGTTCAAAAAGTTTCCCACCTATAAATCCGCATTTTTCGGCCCTGCCATCGAACTGTGAGAGGAGCGTCTCCAGCAGAGCCAAGCGAAGAAGGGCGACCGCAGTCGCATGGTGCGATGGATTCTGAAAAAAAGTTCGAAGGCGCTGGACGTTTTAGGGGAGATTTACCCTCATGGCCATCGAACATACTGTAAGATATTGTATGAAAGTTTGTAAGTGGTCTTAATGGAAACTTATCATTGTTTTTTTTTGCATTTTCCATCATCTTTGACAGACTATATCATTAGGATTCAACCCATGGCCCTCGGTCGGTGACGGGGCACCTTCTTGGAGGTTGACTACCGATATCTACCGATGACTTAAGCAATCAAGATGCTGAAACAGTTGGCTTTTTTCCACGATGCGGATTTTTCTTAGTAAGATTCAATCGTCAAGCATGGTTTGGAAGATGCGGATTGATGTTTAACATGAATTAACCCTCAAAAATGCTCTGGAAGATGCGGATTAAACTTTAACATGATTTACACCTCAATAATGGTACAGCAGGAAGACAAACGCGATTTCACAGCCATCAGCCAGGTGTGGTATGTCGTCCCAGCTATCCAGGGGCCCATCCACGACACCCCGATTCTTTCGTTGGGCTCACTGGTTCAATACCTCTGAATCACCGCGGAAGGATCCGTAGCTCAGCTTGAGCCCCAATATCATGGCCGTGAAAAACAGGGGTTGTATCATGTTATATCCCAACTATTCCCAACTCAAGGGAGTTATTATCAGTATTTATCAGTTATATCATGTTATATCCCAAGTGATATATCCCAACTCAAGTGTTATATCCCAACTCAAGGGGGAAAGGGTTTATAACATTTTATAACCATGGCAACTGCACCGCCGAAGGCCGAAGGCAAACTCCAGGCAGCTGCGCACGCGCAGACGGCGGCAGTGGAAGAGCTGGCTGGGCGATTAGACCAGCGACTGGGCAGAGGGAGTGGTTTGGATCCATATGGAGGTTTCCTGAAATAGGGGTACCCCTAGACCATCCATTTTAATACGATTTTCCCGTGTAAAGCATCAATTTTTGGGGTATCCCCACTTGAGGAACCCCCCATGTTATTAGCGGAGTATGATTGGATGATGATTGGAATAGTGAAAACACGGTAATTTAAGCCTGTAGTCATGGTAACCATCAACAATAGGAACTATAAGAGGGATGTAAGTTGATATAACCATATACAACCCCATTAAGTAGTTCGATATATCTACCATGAACGCTTAAGTGATTGGAGTTATAAACCAACTTAGCTAACTATGGGGCACCACCTGGTACCTATGCACTAGCTCGGCCAATCCATCGAAATTCTTAGTTTCCAAATATCCCAGGCATTTTCCTTTTCCAGGTTACAATACACCAGAGGTTGACACATAATTCTTTTTGATTGCACATAATTGACACATGTGTTTTTTTGGTTGAACCCTTTCATTTCTTGGAGAAATCACGTTAATTAAATCATGTTTTTTTGATAGTTCGATCCAAATGTTGACCATCAAATCGAGAGCTCGCAATTCTTAAGCATGAACTCCCTAGCTTTCGTTGGGAATCCATTTATTTTGACCATGAAATACCCAAAAAATCCCAGCTGCGCTTCTGGTGCCAAGGTTGGCGTTGGTTCAAACCCAGCGGCAGGACGCAGCGGAGGTGGCGCGATGGATACGTGTCGGGAGCACCGGAGGATTGGCCATTTAGGGGTGTCATAATTTGACTATGGTTATGATGAATATCTATGGTTACTAATATGGATTATGAATATCTATGAATTATCTATGGATTATGATATATTATCAATAATTATCTATGAATTATGGATTTTGGAAAATCCATGGTTACAAAAAACCCAACTATTATCCCAAACTATTCCCACTCTTATCTAGCCAGGGATTATTGGAACTCCCATGAAATATCCACAAAAAAGTATTAAGGGCAGCACCACTGTAAAACCACTATAGATGATATGAGGGTTCTTCAAATGGGGGATGGATCCCCACAACCATGGGTTTCAATATCAAAAATTGTCTAATTGTTTAAATTATTTCAGGGTACCAGCATTTTAGGAAGCATCCATATAGTTAAAGGTTTATATCCCCATGATATTCCCATTATATCTCCATAAAACTATGAATATGCCATTGGATTATGGGATATCCTTCATTGGATGTATGGATGATAAACATGCATTGTATCCCTATGATGTTCCCATTTATTTCCATTGGAAATTAAAGCAATTATATATCACTATATCTCAATTATATCCCCATTGAGGGTTATATTCCCATTGGATTATTGGAACATTAAATCCTCATTAACCCCTTGTTGAGGATTATATTTTCATTATATATATATATATATTCCATTAATCATTATATCATTATATCCCTATTGTATTCCCATTATATTCCCTATAAATTGTATTCCTATTAAGGATGATAGTTGGGATTTCATGGGAGTTCCAATAATCCCTGGCTAGATAAGAGTGGGAATAGTTTGGGGATGATATCTCCATCGTTAAGGATTGGCCTTTCGAGGCCTTCTCTGCCCTGCTGCGGCGCCTGACGCAGCGCCGCCAGCAGCTGCTGCGCGCCTCGCTGGGACGCTGCGCCGCAGCCTTTGGAGAAGGCGGCCACCAAAAAAAAACTGGGAAACAGGGGATGTTCACCGTGAAAATGGGGAAAATGTAGGTTTTTTTCGAGAAAAACATGAATTTTCACCGATTTTCACCGGGGAGAATGAGGAGTTCACTAGGGACACTTGGTAAAACGAAGGGGATTTTCCTTCGGAAGATGGGATTGAAGTAGGAAAAATGCTGATGTGGGGGATCCAAATGCAGAGATTTAGCCTTGAAACATCCATACGGGGCCTTTACCATCGCAAGATGTGGGGAGCTAGCGGACAAAAATGTAGGGAATGGTATCACAATTTAATTTCACGGTAGTATGGGGATGTAATGGTGATACAATGAGGATATAGTGGTGCTGTCCTCCTTAGCTAACTTGGTGAAAAAGTTCAGTAGGTTAAGTGTTGGGTTTATAAACCAACAAACCTAACTGGGGGACACCACCTTGTAACGTGGTTTTTACCCATGTACGTGCACCCAATGATAAACCATCTTTTGGGGATGGTCACTTTTTTTAATTTCATCTTTGGCAAGCTTGGGGATGGTTTGTCATCGGGTTTAACACATTAAGTGTCAATCATTTTAACATCATTTTAACATCAATGATACCAGTTTAACATCAGTGTTTAACACAATTATGATGATCATATTTACACATGAAAGTGACCATGATACCAATATTTTCATCATCATCATTCTGTAGATATTTGATCCAACGAAATTCTGATAAACCACGGGTCAAATGCATCATGATACTAGTCACACATACTCATGGTTCTCAGTAAAATCACATTTTTTTATAAAAAATACTGGGCACATCTTTCTAGTTCTAGTAATTCAACGGGATTACGTTTCAAATTGTTTGGGACCTCCGAAACAAATCCGAGTCCAAGTGGCAACGCTTTTATTGTGACATGGTCCTTTTCTTGTTTATTATAGAGTAATCACCATCGGCTTTTTGAATTTCAAAACCATTTTGGGTACGTGATGCAACTCCTGAAATACCAAATGCCAGTCACCGAAATACATTTTGCCAATCATCAAGATATTGCGATCATCGCCATGTTTCGTTTGTGATGATATCAGCTCCGAATTTGCTGAGGGTGGAAAAAACATGTCAGGACATCGGCAAAAGATGGACATTTGCTCTCAAGAAAGAGGGGATAATAGCAATCCATCGATCCATGAAATTCCATGAAATTCCATGAATGGATGGATCTATGCATCCATCATTGGCAAATATTGATCAAGATAGTCAGATACTGACTGATAACATGGTATTACAATAAATCAAATATAAATCATTCGGTTAATATCGACTTTGTCACACTGGACTGATTGCCAGCAGCTGAAACGTTCAAATAGCCCATCAAGTCACAACCGGTGAATGGACATGAATGGTCAAGACCCAATAACGATCACAATTCCGTCAGCAAATTCAGAACGACATGGTGCTATTCACAAGAAACCCATGAATCTGTTGAATGGAGGCAATCATGCGGGTATTGCCAACAAGAAGGAGATCTGGCAAACAATCTATTGAATTGAAGCCAAGGAGACACACATCATTTTTCTGACGGATTCCAATCAATATTACAACCATTACAACCACCAACCTGCAGGATTTCAGTTCAGATCCCTAAACCAATCCACGAGTCATCAAACATGGGACACTTCAATGGGTAGAACCTGGATTAGAATTTCCAATACGACTCATTTTGCCCTTCATCTCTCAGATACAAGCACCATAATAATTATATTTTTTTAATCCTTTGTAGTAAGGGGAATCCACAGTAGGGCCATTTTCCCAGGTGCCGCATGTCTCCAGTCGGCCTTCGGCGAGGTGGGATTTTTGGTAAGATTCCAAGGAATGGCCACGGTTTTCCATGGGAAAGTTGCTGGTAATCAAACATGGCTGGAAAATATACCCTCTGGTAAACTAACATAGCTATGGAAAATCACCATTTTTAATGGGAAAACTCACTATAAATGGCCATTTTCAATAGCTATGTTAGTTTACCAGAGGGTATACCATGTTGTTCGTTCGGTGACCGGTGATTTTCCAATATTTTCCATAGCTAGCCATGCTTCATTGCTGGTCAGATGAACCCCCCCAGAATCCGTTAGCCTGGGATATATATATATATATTTGGTGCTGATACCAGGATACCCAAAAAATCCAAGGGTTTAGAACCTCATGTTCTCCATTATTTGATTGCCATATATTTGGGGCCCCTCTTTGGAAAAAAACAATTGGATGGTGTTGCTGATATCTTCCATTATCACATCTCCATTTTGTCAAACCAGGTTCCCAAGTAGATAACCACATTTCCAAAATTTCTGCTATAGTTGATGGTGATTTTGATATAACAAGGAACCCATTTTCATAACATGGAGAGTTAATTTTCCGTCTCCCCTCACAGGAATTCGGTTGTGAGCCAAAAAAAGTTCACCACTTGTTGAAAATCCTCATTTATGGATGATTTGCCTATTAAAAATGGTGATTTTCCACAGTTTTTTGTTAGTTTGAGGGTATACCAGATCATCCCAGTCCCCGGCTTCAGGCCGCGGCTGCGAGCTCACCCAGCTCACCCAGCTCACCGGCCAAGGTGCAGCTTCGGGTGTTCTGCGATACATATGGCACCCCCCCAAAAAAGATGGACACATCATTTACCATCTGGTAGTTTGTTACATAGCTATGGAAAATCACCATTTATAGTGGATTTACCCATTAAAATTGGTGATTTTCCATAGTTATGTTAGTTTACCAGAGGGTATCATTGGATTGGTTTAAGGGAAAATTTACAGGACAGCCCCATATTTGGATGGCAAAAACCATAGAGTTTCCGGTGAAAAGAGTTTCCCTGAAACCAATCCAATGGATTTACCAAGTGTTTTGCTAGGGATTTACTTGTTTTTTTGGGGATTGAGATAATTGTTTGGAGTTTTAAAGGGATTTTGATGTATACAAGTTGGTGCCGCCTAGTTATATACCTAGTTATGTTTGTTGGTTGATAAACCCATCCAAGTATGAATATATCGACCATAAAACACTTGACCCTCCTTAGCTATATGGTATTGATAGACATACACATATTTATATATATATATACATACATATACACATACATAATCATACATATATATTTGTCACATATATATATACATATACATATATATATATATATATATTCATCCTGAAGTATATATATATAAGACATGAGATTTTCAACAATTTTCTCCAACTATTCGTGAGGATTTCTTGAGACTTCCATCAGGCACGTGCCAGCGTGCCACCTTTGCGCCTTGCCGAGTTGCCGCTGGAAGAAGAGGCAGATCCCAGCCGGAGCTTTTCCCTCGGAAAAGCTCCGGATTTTGACCATCAAATAGGGGAATCTATGGGAAAAAATGAGATAAACATGGGGTAATATGACAATATGGAATAATATAAATGGGATATGATCACCTATTCTTGATTTTAACATATGGGGTAAAACTTATAAAAACCAAGAATAATGGGGATATTAGTGGGATATAATAGGATATAGGGATTAATGATGATCTAATCATGCTTTTTTTTTGCAAGATGATAGTGTTTTTCTTCTGAGTTTAGCACCAGATTTATGAGGCATTTCAAGATTTGACCTGATGCTGCCAGATGTTTACCATAGTTTGCCAGATGTTTACCGCATTTTACCAGATTTTAGAGTTTTGTCATGTGTTTTCAGATGCCAATCCAAATCCAATACGCTGAAATCCCGAATGTTGCATGACCGTTGTAAAAACCATACCCCAAACATCCCCAAACAAGGGGTTCTCATTGGGGTTTGCCATGTCTTATGTGCTAAAGATATGATGAATTAGCTGTGAGAAACGATGCGAGGGGTTGATTTTGCTTACTTGAGTAACTGGCCAACCCTTTTCGATTCCCTGGCAACTTGTTTGGCAGCTTGTGGGGGATGACATTTACTAGTTCCTTCAATATGGCATGATTACAGTAACAAGCTGTACTGGGGAGCACACGTCGCCGTCATGCGTATCTTGGTTATCCATTTGTTGGAGATTTCTCACAAGCATGATTTCCTATTGCCATGGTTGATGACCAAGGAACATATATAATCATATATATATATAATTACATATATATATATATATTTGTATATTATATTGATGGGTCCACAAATGGAGAACACCGAAAAACATCGAACAACGGCAGTGTCAATACCGAAATGAGGTCTGAAACCAATTGGTTTTTGTGGCATCCCATGTTTGAGATTTTGCAGGTCAGTTCACTCCCCATGGGCGAGGTACATGTGATGAATACCGACTCCATGGCGACTCCCTCTGGCAGTTCCATGGGCGGTCCCTCGGTTGTGAATGCAATGGTAGGGAAAATCTGCAGTGACACCCCGTGGGTCTCTCTCTCACATGAAATTGGGGGTGCAACTTAACCAGTTTCCTGCCTTTCACTGGTTGAACATGGAAAAGGACAATCAACTCACCATTTGCCTGAGGAAATTCATCCACAATGGAACACATTTGTTTTTTTTTGTTTGTTTATGGGCCGAAGTGTAGCTGATGCTGCAGACCTCATTTCCGGGCATTTCATGTTCATTCTTCGATACACTTGGTCAAAATTAGAACAAATCAACAAACACTTGTGATTGACACAGATGACATACATGTGCGAGTTTTCCCCTATTTTTTTTTCAATTGGGTATACCGCATTTCTAGACACACCCACATTTGGGCGGAAACGTAGCATTTTGCCAATTTTCGGCGAAGGGATGTTTCACTCTACAGGGTCTTCCATATCCCATTGACACGGATGCAATGATCCCCTCGGATGCTGAACGCATCACAGAGATGGAACATCAGAGCTGTCTTTGAGCTTCAAAACCTCAGGAGTGAATTCGTTACCCGACCTGGTAAACGTTTACATAACGAACTGGAAAATCACCATGCTATCAATGGGTAAATCCACTATTTCGACTGGGCCATTTTCAATAGCTACGTAACAAATTACCAGGCCGGGTACATTCCTTTGTTGGTAAAGAATTTTGGCCACACCCCAAGCCGGCGCCCCAGAAACTGATTTGGATTCTTCCATGATCCCAAGAGTGTTCACTCACAAACAGCTATGTTTGTTGTTTAGATTCAGCCATCTCACTTATTAGATGATATAGTATGATTTATGGTGGTTTAATGGGATCTAATGGGACTTAATAGGATTTACCCTCTGGTAAATTAACAGTTTGACCCTGAAAATCACCAATTTTTAGAGGAAACTCATCTTTCAACCCCGACAACTGGCAGGGTCTATGTTAATTTACTGGAGGGTAGATGATATAATATGATATAATGTCATGATATATCTACATAGTCTCTATCGGATTTTTAGCCATGAGTTAAGCTACTGAACTTTCCAGCAACTTCGCTCGGGATTTTTACAGCACCCCCTCGCGCCATCATGTCAGGTGAAATCCTGAATTGCGACAGCGACAGCGATGCCGCGGGAGAAAGCTGTGACGTCGCTGTTGATCTCAAGTCTCCAGGTGGGCTTATTGAACTGGCAGAGAAGCTACAGTACTTAGAACATCTTAAACCAGCAAAAATCAGGCAACAATCAACCATCATGTGGGTTTTTACACAATAATAACCATCCTCCAGTCATCAGCATTTTTTTTTATAGGTGCTACATATAAACCTTTCCCAGTCATGGGTGGTTTATGCAATTGTTTTAACCACCTGAGTTTTTTTTTTGTGCAACCACCAAGCAGTGGGAAAATGTCGCTTGGAGGAAACCTGGCCGTGGGATGTGGATCTCAACACACTGTGACTTTGTAACGAAACTGATTATATAAAAGCGGTTGAAACGCTGGGTTCACCAGCATACTTTGGTTGTAGTTACACTAGATAACTATAATTCAATATAATAGATTCACTAGATAACTATAATAATTTATGTTTTTCCCCACCTGCCAGGTGAGGGTCTCTAGATTTTAACAAAGGTGCAACTCCTCTCCTGTCCTCTCTTCTCCTCCTACGGACCGGGGGCTCACAGCAAGTGCCTCGCCAGCTCCTCGCCAGCTTGAGCTCAGTCTAGGCAGGCATGGACCCGAACAGAGACCAGACAGCAGAATGCTAGATAGAACTAGAACATGAGAATATATGTCAGATATAATGCCAGATAGAATGTCAGAGTAGATGTCAGATAGACTGTGATAATGTTTTTCAGATACATTGCCAGATAGAAGGTCAGAATATCTGTCAGATAGAATGCCAAAAAGATCCAAAAAGGATGCCAGATAGAATGTCAGATAGAATGCCAGATGGAATGCCAGAAAGAATATCAGAAGAATGTCCGAATATATGTCAGATCGGATGAATTCTTGACAGTTGTCTAAAATGCCACGGTGGGGATCACTCGAAGTAAAGTATTCTTTCTGTTGATAGCAGAACATCATATCAATCAATGTCATTCATATGACTATGAAGTCACAGACATCTTAGAATGATAGGATGAAATCCAAAAGGAAAATCCCAAAATCATCACCAAATCCGCTATGACTATTATCACTATGACTCATATCATAGTCATATGTCTGCGATTCCCTAACATTTCCCAAGATATCCCAAGATTCATCTGGGATTCATATATGGTGGTTTCCTAAAATAGGGCTACCGCCAAATCATCCATTTTAGTTGGATTTTCCATGGTTTTTCCATCATAAACCATTATAAATCATCCATTTTGGGCTACCTCTATGTATGGAAAGCTTCATATGACTATGAAATCCCAAATACAGAGGTTGGTAACTGTCCCATTTTGGGAATATTGGACATCACCTTATAGTAGCCATTATAGACCATATACCTAATGGTTGGGTGATGTTCAATGGGGACATTT
>Ga0126342_10019697_pt1 | contig 11431 bp, 10 predicted proteins | sample Cyp1metagenome_FD_92528 | JGI IMG/M metagenome (GOLD analysis project Ga0126342, IMG submission 92528) | Coral microbial communities from Lord Howe Island, Old Settlement Bay, Australia - Cyphastrea 1 metagenome | ecosystem: Host-associated > Invertebrates > Cnidaria > Coral ... | reverse complement strand
TCAGAACCACGCTCCTCACTGGTTGTGATCGTTTTAATCATTTCCTACAACTAACCCCTTTATTAGAACTGGAAAAGGTATTTGGGTCGAGGCTGACAGGGAGAGAGACTTTCCCTTTCGTTTAAAAAAAAAAATCATTCACCATATATTCACCATATATTAACCATATATTAACCATTGAAATCCCAGAGTTATATTAGAATTGCTATAGTGCCTTCAATGGCCATGAATCAGTACCAATCCCCTGGCGCGCCTACCATTTCTCGGGCCAGATGAATTGGGGGTGGTTATCCCCTTGTATAGCCCTTAACCGGCCTGGTAAACATACAAAAAGCATCAAAAAGCTATTGAAAATGGATAAAATTGCCCATGCATGTTCGTGGATTTAGCGGATTTAGCCACTAAAAATGGTGGATCTTTCCGTAGTTATGTAAACGTTTACCAGAGGGTACATAGATCTTATATCTGGTAGGTAGCTCCAATAAATCGGTTCCTGAAATGGCAATTGAATAGTTGCTAAGAGAGATAATGTGGGTAAAACAATAAACCATCCCCCAGTCATCACCATTTTTATAGGTGGTATGTTTCCCATTCCCAGTCATGGGTGGTAAACATGGCATTATTTTACCATGTTTTGCCCACATGATATAACCCATAGGATCCATGTATGGTATATATGCTAACATTTGGGGTATATTGATGGTAAATGTTACCATATATGGCATACATGGATCCTATGGGTAATCATTTAATAATATACCCTCTGGCAAACGAACAGTTCGCTATAGAAGCCATGGCCCATGTATAGTTCGTTGATTTACCGTAATGAAAATAGTGATAGATTCCAGTTCGCAAACTGTAAGAAGTACCAGAGGCTATATCAACATTAATCATCAATAATCACCATTATTAACCATTGTTAACCATCATTCATTGTTCACGATTTAAGCCTCTTTCAAAGGCCTTTCTGTGCCAGATAGACGTATAGGAAGTAACTTCTGTTAGGAACTATGTTAAACATGACGTTGGAAATTCTTATTACTGTACTGTAATTCCAAATTATTTATATACAATTTACAAGTATTACCAGAACCATGGGCCCATGGGTTCCAGGATTTCTCGTGTCCGCTCGATAGATACCTCTCGATATACCGAGCCTGGCAACCGAGCTTGTGGAGGTTCTACGAGATCACTTTCTTCTTCAAGAGATTTCTGTCGGATTTCCGGAACCGGGGGGGACGGTGTGCCGACTTTTTTTTTTAATTTGGTTTAAGCAACCAAAGATTCAGGGATAGAATCGAGATGTTCATGGCATTTTGTTTTTTTATCTATTAATCTCATTATTTTTTAGTAGCAGTTTTAAGAACTATGACAAAATGATAAGATGTGATAATGATATATAATGATCGATTGATAATAGCCTTAGTAATAGTAATGATCATCATGGACATGGACATGGAGCGCCATGGAGCCACAGAACAAAAAACGATAAAAAACGTGTTGACGTTCGGAGGATTCTGTTGAACGTATGCTATGATGTATTGAAATATATCGCACTCGTGGGATTGAATACGGAACTAGTTAATACGGGATCCCAAAAATGTCTGATCTTTCAGATCTGATGGATATACCTATTAAAAAAGGTAATTTATAGTAATAAGTAGTTCATGGTAATATGGTTAGTTACCCTCTGGTAATTTGTTTACTTTCTATGGTGATTTTCCATAGTTCTGTAACAAATTACCAGAGGGTAATGGGATCTATCAACCATAGACCATAGAAATTCACCAACGAATGCTTCACCATAAACCAACCATACAGTTCATACGAAGAAACGTTCGCCAGGGCTGAAACCAAACCTGCCAGGGTTCACGAATTTCGCCCGATTTCGGATCTATATCCCTGGTGATTTCAGTGGGATGAGTATTCATCATTAATCCACTTATATCTCAGGTGAACTCACCTACTTAGGATCCGTGGGTTCGCCAGCAAGTATTTTTTTCGCAAGCATATGTTCGACATGTCCATGCCAAGACATGTTGAGACAGTCGTTTTCTACGGGAAATACAAAGAGGTTTGGGCCCTTCGTCAAGACGTGATACATTGCAGTCCGGGCGAACAGAGACTCCTGGCCGTGTTATTACTATCCCATAGGATCCATGTATGGTAATTATATATATATACTAACATTGGGGGTATATTGATGGTAAATGTTACCATATATATCATACATGGATCCTATGGGTATTTCCATGTGCTTAATCTATTTACTACTACAGTATGGTCATTCTGAATAATCACAATAAACCAACTATCATTTACAACATGTTACAACTACAATATTATGTTCATGGCTTTATTGATTTACCACTAGGATTGTTTACTAGTGTTGTTGTTTTCTTACCTACTATAAACCAACTATCATTTACTTGGTGGCTCATCCCAGTTAGTAAGTGGATTATAGCCCCAGCTATAAGTGAACTAACCCTTCTTAGGCCAGTTATAACCAGGGGTATAATCTACTTAGACTTACTAAGTGGGGGTGAACCACCAAGTACCACACTACTATTGTTTTTTCCTTGGCCATGGTCTCGCCAGAAAGGTTCATGACTGCGACGGCCATTCCAGATGAAGTTCTCAGGAGTTATCCTGTGCGGTGGGCGCTGGTGTGTGGTGTTTTTTTGGGGGGATGTCAACGTTGGAAATGATGGGAAAATGATGGGAAAATGATGGAACATGATGGAAACATATGAGGGAAATGATGGGAAAATGATGGAACATGATGGAAACGGATATGGAAGGATGATGGAAAACAAGCCTGAAAAGTATGAGAAAATGATGGGGGACATAGTGGAAATGTCTTCATCCTTCTCTCACAAACATTTGGCTTTTTTCCAGCAATGTTTGCCGAAAACTGTCCAGCAACGTTTGAGATTTTATCATATCTAATGAACTATCGGATCGGGAAGTTTGCCGCAACCTGAGCAACTTGTACTTGGTGGCTCATCCCAGTTAGTAAGTGGATTATAACCCCAGTTATAAGTGAACTAACCCTACTTAGGCCAGTTATAACCAGGGGTATAATCTACTTAGACTTACTAAGTGGGGGTGAACCACCAAGTAGTGACTTGACTGTAGGATTGGAAATTGGTGAACATCTCGCCCCATTAAAACCATTAAAATCACCTCTAGCCGCTAGCGACCCCAAGCCAGAAATCACTGGAAGATTGGCAGAAATGGTGTTGTATTGCACCCACAAACAGGGGCGGAAGCCCATTGTCTGGGGTTAAAACAGTGGAAATGGATGGACTTTGTGGTCTTACACCACTTTCAGATCACTGATCAGAAAATGGATGGGGGTTACAACATTTTAGATCAGTTCCAAAGCACCAAACAGTTTTTTGGGGGCGTTCTTTGTTCAGATCACTGATCTAAAAACTGCTTGGTGCTTTGGAACCATGTTTCTTTTGCCACACAAAATTGGGGAATTTCATCATCCCAACTGACGAACTCAGTCCATCATTTTTTAGAGGGGTAGGGCTCAACCACCAACCAGATATATATATATTAACCATATATCAACCATAGATTAACCATTCATATTAACCATTAATATTAGTAGTATATTACCAACCAATAGTAGGTTGAAACCACCAACCAGTGATGTTTCTTCGTGGAGGGATGCCAAGGTCCGGAGGAATTCTTCAATATCGCCTCTAGTAAACCATGTGAAAAACTATTGTTCAAGAAACCATGTTTTTTTTTGATTGATTTACTCTCTGGTATATAAATTAACTTGTTGACCCTTAAAATAAGCCATTTTGAGTGGAAACCAGTCTTCCAACCCCGACTCATGCCAGGGTCGAACTGTTAATTTACCAGAGGGTAATCTTCAAAGTCTTTGTTGATTCTTTTCTATTGAACCGGCCATTGCTGTAATTCATGGATTCATGTGGTTTTTAGATGCTGAACAATACTACTGGTAGTTCTTCGTAGGTCCTAGCCCTGAGCCCATTTGCCAGTGCCTCCATCTATTATGATGGCCCACCCAAAACAACACATCGCAACATCATGTTTTTGCAGGTATTCCGAATGTTCAATAGACCTTTCGCTGCTCTCTAGTTCTTGTTCTTCTTTTTTTTGTTGAACACATCTATAGCAGCTCCATCCTATATTTCAATGGGTTACAGCCAGCCGTAAACGTGTCCCCAACAGAAAAAACATGTCCATGGGGTGGAAACCTCAGTCGAGTTAATTCCGCCCGATTCCCCCTATATGTTAATGGCATGTTTTTCCGTGAGAAACCAACCATGGTATGGGATTTTAATATATTTTAATGAAGTACTCCCATTTGTGGAAACTCCCATCATGTAAAACCTCGCGGCAGCGATGTTGCCATCCCATGTCCGTTGAATCAACACCATTTTCATGGCTCAAAAAAACCTCAAAACCATCCATTCACATCACATATTCATCATCCATTTTGATGGAGAGGATCTTGGTCTTCGCGTGGGTAGCCTTCCTGCATCTGCAAAGTCTGGTCTTGATGAAGCCCTTTAGCAACTTGGCTGTCCCGGATATGAAGAAGATCATGTGGGCCATGAAAAATACATGATTGATTGATGTTGATTGTGTAATTTGCTGGGGCATATGCTAGCTCATTTCTTGGGGATTATGATAACCGATAGTAGTGAAACAAAAAAATAACAACTAGTATTTCATGAGATGGGATGGGGGTGTTTCTATAATAGTCTATAATGGCTCTTGTGGTGCAAACATGTGGGATGATTCTTGGATTTTGTTGCGTGAATTCTGGGTTATGAGAATTATAGGATGATATTGGGATTATAGGTTGGGATTCTCCTGAACCACCCCCGTTTGGAGTTGAAAAAAGTCAGTGAGTCCCAGAAGATAGGATCTGGAGGGAAGAACACCAAAACTGGGACTAGTTGGGGACTTTTTTTCACCCATTGCTCATTCATTGTGAGACCAAGAACGCTGGGAACCGCCCCAACAAAAGCTACCGGAAAGTGATTTCGCTACGGAAAACTGCCATGTTTGGTGAAACTTGTGGTACCCTATTGAGGACATAAATCTTCACCTAGCCTAACCTATGACCTGCTATTTGCTGGTTGGTGGTTTGGAACATGTTTTATGACTTTCCATTCAGTTGGGAATAATGATATCCCAATTGACGAAGTCCATCATTTTTCAGAGGGGTAGGGCTCAACCACCAACCAGATTATTATTAACCATATATCAACCATAGATTAACCATTAATATTAACCATTAATATTAATAGTATATGAAACCAACCAATGGTAGGTGGCTCAACCTCCGGCCGAGGCACTTTAGAAGGCAACATCTTGCAGAAGCTGGAGACCTGTTTCATCTTCAGCGCCTCGGTGTCATCAGCTCCATTGACTCGGAAATTGCCGAAGTAAATGGAGGCTTTCATGGTTTGCCTATCTGTTTGTCTGTCTGTCTACCCGGCCTGGTAAACGTTTACATAACTATGGAAAGATCCACCATTTTTCATGGGAAAAACCACTATTTCTAAGGCCATTTTCAATAGCTACGTTAAATTACCAGAGAGTATCTATCTAAATGTTATATAGATGGGGTATAAACTAACCAACTTATGTGCATGGGAGGGATTACAACTGGCTTGTAGTTTTCTTGATATCACCGTTATATTTAAAAATCATGACCAACTCGTGCAGTATGATTTGCAGCAGATCCCAGTTTTTGGTGTCCTGAAAAATCGGAAAAGCTGCAGAATGGTGGAGTTGCTCCAGCATGTTTGAAACAATGGGGTTCCCAAGTTTGGATGACAAGCTGACATGTGATCTTAGTGTTCATGAAACCATGTGATTTTATGATTTGATTTACTCTCTGGTAAATTAACAGTTTGACCCTGAAGGTTTACCTATTTGTAGTGGTTTCACTAATCTTCCAACCCCTATCTGCTAATGTCGAACTGTTAATTTACTGGAGAGTATGTCTCGGCTTATTGAACCTCGAGCCTCGCAAGCGGCTAAGCGTTCACCTTTCCCAGAAGTAAAAAATTGGAATGGATTGATCTCTGGGCACATCAGATACCCTCTGGTAATTTAACATAGCTATTGAAAATGGTCATTTATAGTGGATTTTCCCATTAAAAATGGTGATTTTCCATAGCTATGTTAGTTTACCAGAGGGTAATATGATAAACCTAGCAATCTCTGTAATGACATGGTATGACTATTGAGTTTACCGCATGAGCAGTGTTCAAAACCCCTGTTGGTTCATGATTGGGGATTATACTATATTATACTACCTTTTATATAATTTCATATACATTGTTTTTTTTTTAATGAATCCACTAGGGGAATCCCGTTCTTAACCAACCAGTATTGAATGACACCGCACTCATCGTTTCCACGTCCCAGTTGTGGCTCAAGTAAGACGCCCTTCGCGCGTTCTTCGCGGTGTGAGGCCCCCGCGCAGCGTCCGAGTCGTTACAAGATGCCGCAGAATGAATACATCAAGGTGACGGAGGGCTGGCCCTGTTCAACTCGTTCAGATTTGTTTCCTGTCGAGATCAAACATGATGAAACATGATCAATCTAGATGTTCTAAGCCATATTATTTTGGATCAAACAATGAACAGATATATGATATATATATATGGGCTATTTAATATGGGTATATATATATATATATAATGCTATTTAGAGATCAATCCTTATGTTTTGAGCAACCATGGTAGCGATTCTGATTGGCCCACTTGAAGCCTGGTGGTTGCTGGTTGTGAATGGGATATAACATGCGTATGCATATAGAGCATATATATAGTATTATATATATATAGTATGTATTTGTTATGCATATATATACATATTATTGATATATGCTATATGGGGTCACTTGGGATCATTATCCAAATTCTCCTGGTATATACAATCCCATTTAATCCCATATAATCCAATTTAATCCCATATAATCCCATTTAATCCCATACAATCCCATACAATCCCATTTAATCCCATTTAATCCCATACAATCCCAGTTAATCCCATTTAATCCCATTTAATCCCATACAATCCCATTTAATCCCATTTAATCCCATGCAATCCCATTTAATCCCATATAATCCCATTTAATCCAATACAATCCCATATAATCCCATACGATCCCATACAATCCCATACAATCCCATTTAATCCCATGCAATCCCATTTAATCCCATTTAATCGATTGTATGGGATTAAATATTTATTCCCATACAATCCCAAATAATCCCATATAATCCCATATATTCTAAGATTGGCACTGCAAGTTAGGCACTAACTCCGGTGGATTTGTAGGTGCCCTCGATTTTCTCACTTTTCTCACGTTCCCAGATTTATCCTATGTATGTGATTTATCCTATGGCACTATGTATAAATAGAATTTACTCACAGATTTTCTCACTTTTCTCAGGTTCCTGTGGCCATTGATATACATAGGATTTTTAGAATTTATTTGATTTATATCCTATGTATATCAATGGCCACTTCAGGTACCTAAATCGGAGGTACCTACCATATATGTTTGGCCAATGTAAGGGCTATGTAAGGGGATATACACCCAAAATATGGCTTTACATGGTACAGTACATCCATTTTAGGATCCTGGAATTACCATTGATGTATATCCAGTAAAGATCCCACAAAATCCCGTATGACCCATCTTTTTCCCGCCAGGAATCGATCAAACGCTTTGGCCGGCGCTTTGATCATGAGGACGTACCACGATACTATGGTTTGGCTAAAATGTTCCTGACTGCCAACAATTGCCTTCGGCTATCGGCTTGAAATGAGCCTCAGTGACTGAGCGTAATTGCTGTTTGCAGAAGTCTAGGGGTGTTCTATCTGGTGGACAAAACCATATTTCATATGTGTAGATGGCTTTGATCGAAACTAATATCTTTGATATGTATATATATATATATCTTAACATTGAATATACTGCCTACACTTTGGGCAAATTTGCGATCTTAGTTTCAACCAACAAACATGGCAGCATTGTACCAACCAATGTTGGAGCTTTAACTACCAGAATGTAGGGATTCAACCATGAAAAACTGGATCAATCGGTGAATGATGGTGAATAGTTGTTAGCTCAAGATCAACTTCTTTGAAGACTTGGCCATGCAGCATGTCATTTCATTATTTACTTATAGTTACATCATAATCATAGTTACATGTTTCTTGTTTAAGTATATAGTTATATACATATTAGTTACACCATATGAATAAATGAACGTGTGAGATATGTTTTGTTTTTTAATATAGAAAGCTACATCATATCCCCATAATCTCATACTGGTTGGTGGCTTGGAACATTTTTTATTGTTCCATATATTGGGAAGAATAATCCCAACTGACTTTCATATTTTTCAAAGGGGTAGGTATACCACCAACCAGATTATTATTAACCAGCATTAACCATATATTAACCATATATTAACCATTATTAACCATATATATTAACCATTGAAATCCCATTAAAATTATTACCAGTTAAGCTTTTGAATGTGATCTCAGAAAATTACATCATATGTTCGGGATTCAGCTCCCCTTTTTAGAGGTGAACCAGGTGAACCAGGTCATTTTTTAGGCACGGAATGGCCCGGAGAATCACTATTTCGGGGGGGGTTGTTGTTCGGTTAATGATTACTGTAACTACATGGTATTTGAATCATTAAACTGGCCATGTTATATAATAGGGAAAATATGGGAAAATGATAGTTATAGGTGATAACAATAGCATCACCCAATTGGAAAATTATGACTAAGTATCGAATTTTGAGATACCCTATTCTAAGACAAAACCATCTTATACTTCCGCAGTGGAATCATATGTCCATGGCATTTTCATCATAGTGCCTTCCATACATCCTCATGTGTTCATCATACTGTTGATGGAAGAAAGCCAGCACCAGTTGGTAGATGGTTTGTTCATGTTTGTCCCATTACAATCCCATTATTTACAGTGTTTCAGAGGAAAACCAATAGTTACCAACTGGTGCCAGATGTCTTGTCCATCCACAGTATTTCCATGATTTTGACTCTCAACCAATGATGATGAACCTATCAAGAATTTAGCAAACCGTTTTTTTTCAGCACTTGAATATATCAGTGTACCTCAGTGCTATTCTCATATGTCCATCATATTTCCCATGGTTTGTTTGTTCTGCAGGAGCGCATGCGAAAGAAGAAGGCCCGCGAGCCCAAGAAGATCTCCAAGACTGCCCGGAAGCTGCGAGGTCCCACGGTGCTGAACTGACCTACTTCTTGGGGGAAATTGAAGAAATGGGGAACGTCAAGCCAGGACTTTGCTGAAGATGCAGTTGTTGTTGCTGTTGTTGTTGATGTTGAGGAGATAAACCTCGGAATATAATTTATCCAACTGACTATGCATATAATTATATTATATATATGGAGTTACTGTATGATACAGTACTGAACATTTGCTATGAGTACTTTTTGTGATATGTGTGTTCTCTTCTTGAATTAGTCACTGGTTGTGAGCCTATTGCATGCTTGGAATTAATAATGATCACTCTCCTCCTCATGTTCGATTCTTTGACAACCCACAGTCGCATTGAACTATACCCTCCGCCAGTTGATGAAATGTTCACATGTGAATATAGCCTCTGGTAATTCAACATAGCTATGGCAAATCACCATTTTTACTAGGTAAATCATGGTAAATATAGGTCTATAGGTATCATCTTTAAATGGGTCATTTTCCGTAGCTATGTGATAAATTACCTGAGGGTCATGATTTTGCGTACAGCTCGATGGTTGTTTTTTCAGCTCTGGACTGGGTGAGTCCCCACTCATCAGCTCCATGGCATGTTGGACATTCCCATGGCAAGGATGACACACCGTTGCGGGTCATGCCTCATGCCTTGATACAACTCGTGGGGCCCCCAAAGGAAATCGCTAAGTTGATGAACATAACTCCAATTTTGCTATGGTTTATGATATGATATATAACTATGTATAACTATCATCAGCCAATAATTATAAGTAGTTATCAACCAATAATATTGCATAACAACATATTATAACTATGTGACTATCATAAGCCAATAACTATAACTTATAACTATGGCACGGGGTTTATCAACCAATAATTTGTAACTGGGGGGCCCTACATCGACCCGGGTGACCCCTCCATTGCTCCGTTCTTTCGGAGGTATCAAAGCGAAACTCTTCACCAAGAAGAGGCGGAGTGACTGGGAATGCCATGGGATTCACGTAATCAACATTAATCAACAATAGAATGAGTAAATGGTTGGCATTTTGGTGAAAAAATGAGGAAATTGCAATTTTACTATTTAAACATATTTAAAATAATATAGGCATATGATGAGGATCTTACGGGATAGCGAGCAATATGAAAATCATGTCTTGAATAGAATTTTGACATGTTCCTTTGCTGGGAAATCTACCGGTTCGGATCGTGTTTGGGTCATAGAAGGTGGTACCCTTTCCCCAGTGATGTTTGTTGGTTTAGCTTCATCCATAAATCAGAGAAACTACCGAACATGAACTTTGCACCAACTTAGCGATTTGAAACTGGGGCAGCACCTTGTACACATTGGCCCACATTTGGTAAGTGCAAGTGACTTGCAGCCGGTACTTGTGTGATCATGGTCTTAGATTCTTGTGTTTTTTTTTGCCTTTGTCTGAAAATAGGCTAGCCAAAATCCAGGGGAAGTTATAGATATGATTTTCATTGATTTTCCGGTTTTGAAATGGCCATGATTTATCGGATTGGGACCCAATGGTCTTAGACAAAGCTGTGATTGTCCACGTCCCTGTCGACCGGTCGCCAGCTACAAATGGATGAAGTCTATTACTGTATCATTTAATTGTGCTTTTATCAGATGATATTGGAATAGTGTCAGATAGCATCATAGTTCATTATATCATATTATATCTAGAATGATCAATGGGAATTCCAGGATCCAATACATGGAGGTACGCTAGTACCATATTTTTGGCCATATTTTGTGGGGATATTCCCTTACATAGGCCTGAAAAATAGGCCAAACATATATGGTTGGTACCTCCAATAAATCGGATCCTGGAATGACCATTGAAATGATCATATCTAGGAACAACAAAAGGGATCATGCAAGTTTCCTTTCCTCTTCCTTTCCTTTCCTCTTCTTCGCTTGGCGAATCCTCCATCGGCGAGACTCGGTGAGACTCGGTGCCTGGCCGCCAGGTACACTGAAAAGGCAACGATGAAGAAGACCATCAAGGTCCGAAAAATACATGGATTTATGTATTTGTTTGCTTGAACGATTTGGGCTAAGACCTGCGGGTTGTTGGTTTTGTTTAACCCCCATGAATTAAATATGTATAAATATGTGTAATATATATATAT
>Ga0126342_10019696_pt1 | contig 11432 bp, 8 predicted proteins | sample Cyp1metagenome_FD_92528 | JGI IMG/M metagenome (GOLD analysis project Ga0126342, IMG submission 92528) | Coral microbial communities from Lord Howe Island, Old Settlement Bay, Australia - Cyphastrea 1 metagenome | ecosystem: Host-associated > Invertebrates > Cnidaria > Coral ... | reverse complement strand
GGCCTGGAAGTTTCCGAATCCGACGCTAAAGTTTCCGAATCCGGGGGGGAGGGAGTTTCCGAATCCGAGGGCCTGGGAGTTTCCGAATCCGACGCTGAAGTTTCCGAATCCGACGTTGGCCTAATATCACTCTGCCATAAACTGAAATAGAGATGGGTTTGTTGAAAAAATATTCCAATTTTGGAGAGGGACAGGGATGATAATGATCCACTCCGATCAAGCATAAGATTTTGCATAGCAGGCAAACCCATGTGGAAAATTCATTGTTTTCCTTGTAAATGATTTGCAAGTGCTGGATTGTGTCCCTACAGCCATTTTCTATGTTTGTTTACAAAAGGGTACCATCTTCTGGTTATTCAACTTGGCCCCAGCGGCCCCAGGCAATCCCCAGGCTTCAGCAGGTCCTGTTCAATCCTCTGGGCATCTCCCAAAAACATCCAACGATGTTTTTTAAATGGGCGGAATGTTTGTAGCAGATTGTAGCACCACATTTGTTGGATAATATTGGATAATCATATGGGTTTGTCTGAAAATAGGGTATATTCCCAATTATAGCCATTTAATAGGGATAATGATCATTAACCTTTGGGTTTAGGGGTACACTATTTTCAGACACACCCATATCCAGTAGTTGCTTCATGTTGCTTCTATCCCCATTATATAAAGTCCCCCATTGCTGTTTGCCATATTTTCAGACAAAGCCAAGTAAATTTGAAACACATGGTTAAACAACATGTATTTATATTTGTATATCATATTCCCATTGTTGTTGGTGACATCTTAAATCACCCCCTCAGCCCATGGCCTGTCGGACCTGTCCCTGCTGCCATTTTTTTTGGAGGCAGAAGAAGCTGGACAATCGCTTGGAGTATCAGATCGGTTGGGAGCCTTCCTCCGTGCCTTTGCAGTTGATGTATTGGATGTGATATGATCGATGTTTTTCAAGCCTATTTGGGACACCACTACTTAAGGTTGCGTTTTTTTGGGTAAGAACTTTGAAACATATAACATCATATAACCATGATAACTAATGATAATCGTAGTTCCAGGGCTTATATCCCAACTGGAAGAGGTGAACTCAGCATGGTGATGGACCCAACTGTAACCCCAAGTACAAACTGGTATCCACCAGTTATGTTTGTTGGTTTATGTTCACTTTGCTACCATAAATCCATATAATTTCAACAGTTCAGCCTCGTTATTCATAAGCCTATTCATAAGCCAACGGATCGCTAATGAGTGGGGCACCACCTTCTATGTTTCTGGATCAGGTATCCCAAACGGCACTTTTGGCCATATCGCTTTCTCATCCCCCCATGTTGAAAGTTGATTGCAGTGATGTCCAAGTAAAGAGTCCTTACATGTTTAGGTGATTGTAGGTGAGGAAAGCACAGAAAAAATAGTCGTTGTGGTTAGGTATGTTACCATGTTGATTTAGTCCATGTGCTTGGTCACACGTGTCAATTGCATTTGCTTGTTGATGATACCCTCATGTTTGATGATTATTATCCTTAGAAACTAACCCGACCCTGAGAATCATACAATGTGCCCCCCCCAGTTAGAAGTTGGTTTCTAAACCCCATTATCTATCACCGTCACAAACCATAGTTATTGGAGTTATGTTCACCAACTTAGCTATCGTTTGGGGGCCCCACATTGTAACATGTCATTACCCTTCATTATTTTTCAGACCATGAATCTGGAAACTCCGGAAATACAACATCCCAGATTCTCAGGTGACGCATATATATATATAATTATATATATATATATATACATATGTATGCTGGGTTGAATCATGATCGCATGTGTGTTGGTTGCAAAACAAACATATAAACATGATGAAGCATAAAACAAACACCACCTAATATCTCATATCTCTCATTAAAAAAAAACAAACGTTTGCGTGAATCTAGTCACGGCATGTTTTCAGTTGATGTTCGTATCTCGTTGCATTCCCCATAACGGCACTCGTTTTTCGTCGTTTGTCCAACTCGAGTCGGCACGGCACCAGGTGCCCAAGAATAGCATCATCGCCAGCAAGTTGGGCTGTGACCCTGTGCCACAAGGACTTTGCAGCATCTTGGACGGTGATCTCACTGGACATCAATGTCGTAGATGATGTAGACATAGTGTGTATGTATATATATATATATACACACAAATATGTATATATATACAGGATATACATACATACATACATACATATATATATATATACAGAGTTGGATGGATGGATGGATGGATGGATGGACGGACAGATACATATGTATTTATATATATAATACAATATATAACTCTAGATGTCTATGTAGATAGTGTAAAGAAACAACCTCAAGGCCTCAAGGAAGATAGAACACTGATCTCTCACTGTTTCGGTGAGATTTGTTGTGCTGACCTTTTTGGAGGTTGCTGTATGAGTATGGGTCAGAATCAAGGTACCCTCTGGTAAACAAACAGTTTGCTATTGAAAATTGCCCATTTAGTTCGTTGATTTACCTACAAAAAATGATGATTTTCCATGGTTATGTTAGTTTACCAGAGGGCAATTCCTACGGTATCCTTTTCTTTCTGGTTCAAAGATGTTCAACTCCGCACTTGTGCTGAGGTTTAGTGCTGGATGAGGCGTCTCGCACTGCACCTTGGCTTCAGGAGGAACACGTCTTTGGAGGGGCTCGAGAATGTGAGATTGATGTGGAAAAGCTATGGGGAAAGCCGTTCGATTTATGATCTACACATGGTTTTCCACATAGACGTGTTAGTTTACAGGAGGGTATATGGGGATATATGGTATGTGGTAGTTGCCCTCCAGCGTCATCAACCATGGCCAGCTGGGGAATCCCCGAACTAAACGGAGGTTTTATGGGGAAACAAAAACTATAAATTGTAAATGGTTGAATTTCCAGCAAGCCATGTAACGACCAAAGCTGTCACGTATATAATTGCTGTTTCGATTTCTTTTCAACACTTGAATCTGTGAACAGAGCCCCCAAACCTTTTACTGGGAGTTCCCACAGTGTAGACTTCGAAGCATTTTAGGATCAGATGACTAACCAGCATACAAGATATATGGCGCTGGAATTGGTTCACTTGTAAGGGGAAAATGAATCAACAATCCTGCTGATATTTGATGGTTGCCTGGTTGCTGAATTTTGACCTTTGCCCCAAGATATGACTAACTAATGGTCTAAAAAGTCTGCCAGAGTTTATGAGATATTGACCCTGAATGTTAACTTCATATCTGGGCAGCCCTCATAGTGACCGACCCCTGTGCCTCAATGTGAGGCCCCCAAGATATCTAAGTTGGTTCAAAAAACTCCAATACTATGGTTTATGGTACTTGTAACGAACTAGTTACTGGGGCTTTTGTTAACCAACGTTCACATCACAACGGGGGGCCCCATATGGCTGGGATTCGGGGATTCATCGGCCGTGCCAGATCAATGGAGATCTCGGGGGCTAAGCGGCTACGCATCAGCCATACTTTTCCCAGAAGCTAATGCCCCCAGTTCTGGTTGTTGCTTTATGATCTAAAAATGTCCAGCCATCTCACTAGTTGATAACCATTCCCATAGGATCCATGTATATGGTAACATTTACCATTAATATACCCCCAATGTTAGCATATATATATATATATACCATACATGGATCCTATGGGATATAAATCCCATGAGATAATCACCGTGATTAGCCGTGAAGTTCGTTCAACCATGTTCAACCAGCAATTCGCTAAGCACGCCGGATTCGGATTGGTGAAGTTCCCAACGGATTCTGGTGAGTTTTGGTGTCATAAATTATATCATGTTATCATGTTATATCCCATTATATCATATTATACCCCCATGATTTTCCAAGTTGTCTTGGTTAAATCTCGTTGAGAATTATAATTTCCACAGGTATCACTAATAGTTAGATTATGTTAGGATAAATAAATTCTAATAAATTCCATTTAGTTAGATTATGTTAGGATAATAAATTCTAATCACAATACCTCCATTGAGAATCAAAGAACCCACAAGTCCAACAATAAAAAAGAGCTGAGATCATCCCCATTGTATCGCCATGTTTTCCTAGTGTTACATCCTCATGACATGGCGCCATACCCTCCGATAAAAAAAAGCAACAGTTTGCTATTGAACATGGCCTATGTGTAATTGATTGGAGTTTAAGAAAATGCTGATGTTCCTGTTTGTTTTTGGTGTGTATTCACCAGAGGGTATCTCCATGATATCCCGTCAAATCCCATGAAATTCCATTCAAATCCATGATTTTGTCCACCAATTATGGATGATTTATCCAATTTATCCCATGACATATCCTATAAAACCATACGATGTGAGGCCCCCCAGTGATGTGAACGTTGGTTTAGATTCGCCCCAGTAACTAGTTCGTTATTTGTGTACCATTAACCATAGTGAAATTGGAGTTTTATGTTCACCAACTTATCTATCGTGGCCGGGGGCCTCACATTGTAGGGTTTATGGTGTTTATGGGGGTTCTATCTATAGTTCATGGGGATTTTTTCCAGCAACTCTGGTTGGTGGTCTGAACCCCTCTGAAAAGAAAAAAATCCTCTGATCACTATTGATCACTATTAATCATTACCATATAACCATATCATACCATATCACTATTGATTACCCATATAGAAATCATTACCACATCAAAATTCCCATGACATCTGGCTACGACATGGGCGTCGGCGTCGCGGGCCGAGGTGCGTATTGCCTCCACCTTGGAACCCTCTGCATCGGTGAACTTGGAGTATCTCATGCTGGCGCTCAAGGCGGCGATATCCCATGGGATCCCCAAGGGAGTCACCATAGGCCGAAGATTCTGAGGATTTTTAGTCTGGCAGAAGTTATAGAACTACTGTTTTTATGATGTTTCAATCTGGTTGGTGGTGACTGGAACATGGCTGGATTCTGACTTTCCGTTCAGCTGGGAATGGAATGTCATCATCCCAACTGACTTTCAGTCCATCATTTTTCAGAGGGGTGGCGAAAAACCACCAACCAGAAATGGTTCCACAAACCAGGTAAATGATGTCAAAGCGTTGGAATGGGAATTGGCGAATTGGATTGGACTGCACAATTCTTGTATAAAATGGGGATACTGGGGGGTTCCATAGGAGTACCCCCAATAGCTGGATGGTAAAAAAATCGTGGAAATCCGAAAATAAAACATCTATATAGGTGAACTGGAAGTATCCCCATTTTAGGAAACCTCCATATATCTACTAAGAGCTGCAAAGCCCCGAAAAAAAGTATGTACAGCCCAAAAAACACTAGTATTCTTGAGACAAACCATTTTTTAAAAGCTAGTTTGTGTTTTTCGTTGGATTTTCGCAAGCTTGTCCAACGCAGTAGACAGACCTCTATCAAATGTCAGCATGGCTGCATGTAGAATCTTCAAACTGACAGCTACTATCTACTGTATATGAGTATATACTACATACAAATACTACATATTGGCATATATATCTGGTTGGTGGTTTGGAACATTTTTTATTTTCCATATATTGAGAATAATCATCCCAACTGACTAATTTTTTTCAGAGGAGTTGAAACCACCAACCAGATATAGTATTATATAGCTATAGACATATACATACATATGATCATGTGTATATATGATTTATACATGCACAGACACATGCGTTTAATATACATATAATAATACAAATATGTTTAGGACAATCAACGAAGTGTAGTTCAGTTTGCACAACATTGCATACTTAGGACTTTTGTTTTGAAGTACATTATATGGTTTTAAAGTCCTTTGAAGAAGTAGCTGACCAAATATGATGTGTCGCCGTTGGACCGGGGAATGCTGGGATTAATTAGATCGGTCAACACAAAAAACCACAGAATCCCCGTGGTTTCAAACGAATCATGCCCGGGAGCAAAGTCGATCCCTGGTGGGTTAACATAAACATTGGGCACCTTTTTTTTTATGCGAAAACCCATCTCATTTGTTCAAGGCTTATGCAAATACCAAATGACCGAAGCTCATCGCAGGTTCAACAGCTTCATACCTTATTTGGTTGGTGGTTTGGAACATTTTTTATTTTTCCATATATTGGGAATGTCATCATCCCAACTGACGAAGTCCATCATTTTTCAGAGGGGTTGGCTCAACCACCAACCAGTTATGTTATTCAGCCAAGAGTTTATTCATCCAAATCTATCCTCAATTGGCTTTTGGCAAACAATCCAGGAACCCCCATGGTTTCTTCGTTGTATTTGATCTCACTTCCATTGAACCAATTAAACAAACCATAGTTTTTGCTGGCTAAAGCATGTTAAAACCTAAAACCCTTATAAAGTTCACTGGGTCCCCAGCAGATTCCCGCAGTTCCCGTTGGAAGTTCAGGTGCGACGTACGGCGTGCCGTGAGCCTTTGTTCTCCTTAGATCCTGTGACTGGGACGATTTTGCTTGGGAAACTCCTTAGATTTATGGCCGACTTTAACCGACTTAACTGGATTAAATATGGTGGATTTGGGTTGAGCCACTGGATGATAACTGGATTTATGGTGGATTGATCGAACTCGTTAGATTGGGTGAGAAACTTTTCAAAGCAACAAATCAGAACTGAGGAGGCACTTCCTGTGCTTCATTCTACAGTTTAGTTTAATTAGATAATATGTTTAGATACTGCGTATATGCCAGTTACAGCATGTTATCGGAAAACCAGGAGCTGGGTTTTGTCCCTAATCTGAGAACGCACTTGAAGAGTACAATGGATGGTTCTTGTGATTCAGTAGGTCAACGGCCCAGCATGAGTCTGGTGGGATGTTGATCCTCAAGGGTGTTGTTGCCTCATGGTGTCTGAAAACCTGATGTTGGGATTAGAGAGTCAACCCCCATTGTTTTTTTTGACTTTGAGGACTGATTGTGCCCTCTGGTTATTTAACATAGCCATGGTATAGATGGCCCATTTATAGTGAGTTTTCCCATTAAAATGGTGATTTTCCATGGCTATGTTAGTCATAACCAGAGGGTATAGCTGTGTTTATAGAACTGGGGTATAGTATCACCCCACCATGACCATTTAGATCAGATTTGGAGGGACAATATGAAGCCCAGCTATGAGTTGATTTATAAACCAGGCCAACTAACTATAATATATACATATATAATATAAGATATAATATATATATATGTATATAATTATATAATTATATATATAATTGTAATTATATATAATTATATAATTATATATACATGTATTATAATCTATAATTAGATCATTAGATATATATTTTTTTTAACCATACGTAACTATATAGAATTAAATCAGATTAAATATAATTATAAATAATTATATGTATATATTTTAGAATTATATATAGAGATATTTATATATAGAATTATATATATATAGATAATCTCTATATATACATATATAGCGTTGATTGGGTGCACCAGCAAGCGGGCTGACCTGACGGCTGCCCTGCCGCCCGGCCTTTCAGGTTGACCCCCAGAACTTGGAGTCTGGGCAGCAACGTTCAGCAGCTAACTTGAACTTTTGAACTATGGAGGAAAACAATTATCATATTAATGGAAATTATTAACCTCCAATTATCATGGTTATTCATGGAAATTGTTTATCCATTGAGTTAAAACATTGAGGAAAACATGCTTCATGATACTGTTTTCATTATTTGACCATGGGTATTAATATTAATCATAAAATTTAAGCATGGGTATTAACCATGATACTGTTTTATTAATAATACCCATGGTTAATAATATAATTACCCTCTGGTTATGACTAACATAGCCATGGAAAATCACCAAAATAAATGGAGGTAATAGTAATAGCAGTACATTAATAGTAATAGTAATGGTTATACTAATCATATTAATAATAATTATCCATTAACTATTATAATACTATAATAATGGCACTATTTAGTAATAATGGTTATACTAGTACTACATAGCATTATAATATATAATAGTTAGTAATGGTTATACTACTATTACAGTATTACAGTGATATATATATAGGGGAATAAACATACTTGAGCCATCATGCAGCATTTTTTAGCCATTTGGGTCATGTGGGTAAATCAATAATTAACTTAAAACGTCGTAAATAGGTGGTATGTGTGCCATTCCCACATGATAAATGGTTGGTAAATTTGTTATATATATATACATACTGTATATACAATAGGTACAAAGATGCATTAAATGTAACATGTTTTACATATATAATTTAAACAGAATGCTTTGCAGCACTTACTAAATGGGATGCACATCCAAGTATAGCCAAAATAATGTGTTTGTGGATACAACCAATGATTCTGGTTTCTTCTTTTCCATGGTTCTTCAAGTTACCTGAAATTCTCCGTGGGGTTGAAGCAGCCAATGTGAACTCATTTCAGAGGGACAGGTTCTGGCTCAACTTCGCCGCAAAACTCAGGCTGATCCTGCACCCCGGTCCCTCTTATTACTTGATATTACTTGCAGTTGGTCGGCCGATGGTGCTTAGATTTTAACCCAAAAAGGCATTCCAAGTCCTTTCAAGCCCGAAAACCGTTAAAGGCAAATCTCGGCCAAAACGCAGCCCCAAGCCGCAAGTCCCAAAAACTCCAAGCAAGTTCCAAGCGAGTCCTATGCCTTGTCCTTTCTGAGGAATCGACCCCACAGATGAAACGCTATGAGCCAGCTTGGTTGGCTGGTACCAGCGTGGGCGATATCATGTTCCAGGTGCTACCTGGAAGCCAGCAACGGACTGGGTGAACAGCCTGGGGTTTGTTCATATCAAAAGATGTGGAAAAATCCATGAAAATCCATGGTGAATAGATGTGTGATTTGCTTATGATGAGTTTGGTCCCATGGTTTCAGCCCCAAACATGTCACAGTGATGGCCATGTTTGGCATCCCAAAGCGGCAAAGACGCCAGGCTGACTACTTTTTGAAAGAGTTGGCACTTGGGGAGTACACCATGCCCGTTCCTTGGAGAAAATGAGAAGAGATGTACCCGATTTGGTCATCCGTTTACGGGGCATTCATAGATGTTTTTTCCAATGAAGTTTGTATGTCTCCTGGTTGGTGGTTTGGAATATTATTATTTTTTTCATATATTAGGAATAATCATCCCAACTGACTATAACAAACTAATATTTTTCAAGATGGTTAAAACCACCAACCAGTCTCTATATGTAGCAGAGGTTTGTAGGTGGGGATGTGCATTTGCCCCAAGCCCCCAAGGACTGATAGGTTGGTATGTTGCGCATGTCGATAGCGAAGATGACAAGACATTATCGCTACCCTCTGGTAATTTACAATAGCTATTGAACATGGCAATTTATAGTGGATTGACCCATTGAAAATGGTGATTTTCCATAGCTATGTTAGTTTACCAGAGGGTACGTCTCATGGACATGTAAATGATATTGTATTCAGTGGGCCTCACACGCACACATGGTGTCCTTTGCTAATCCTGCTGCTACATTTAAATCCAGCCACAATTTCATTGAAGCCAGAATCATGTAATGTAATGTACGCAGTAGAAAATATATATGGCTCAAAGTTCAAATACTTGCTCTTCCTCTCTCTACAGAGACTGTAAGTTCTTTGCCGGCTGTCACGCTGTATTATTTATGAATCCTTTACCCTCACATCACACATCAAATCGGGGTCAAATATATAGCTATGTCAAAGATTTGTATATGTGCGTAGGTGATATACATATATACACGTAATATGGACATACGGTCTGGCTATTTAAGCTGGCAATGTAACATCATCCATGTAGCAGTTTGACGATGATCCCATGTTTACAGTGGTGATTTTCTAGCTAGCCATGTGAAATTCCAACAGGGTATGATTTATTTGTTGGTTCACCCACTCATGGTGTTCCAATTACAAAAGTGTTTTTGATCCCATGTGTATGTGTTTTTTTGTTTTAATACCTTGAAGCTTCCATCTTCCTCTAAACAATGGTAAGTCACACATGTTTTTTAGGGATAAGTCCAGCCATTCTCTTGTGAATTTTTGGGTCATCCAGTCATCCAAGGTGGTTGGCATGATGACCCTTGGCTGCCATGGCTCATGGCAACGGCGGTAACGGCGGTAATGGATGCAACGGATGTCATGATGTCATCGGGAGGTCCCAAGTTCAATATGTACTGGTTGGTGGTTTGGAACATTTGGTTTATTTTTCCATTCAGTTGGCAATATTGGGAATAATACTCCCAACTGACGAACTCATATTTTTCAGATGGGTTGAAACATGTTGAAACCACCAACCAGTGTAGATTTAGATGGATTTAGCCATCAAACATGGTGAAAACTGCTATTTTTTTTTGCCAATTTCAGCTACCATCATGTGGATTTACCATTGGTTTATGGTACGTAAGTGGGGTTTACAATGATTCCTGGTGGATTTGTGGCAGGTGTGTCATGGGATGTGGTTTCCAGAGAAATTTGAAGCATGCGTTGACAGTGATGAAGTCTCAAGTACTGAAGACAAGTTGTTGTTTTTGGATGAAGATTTGGTGAGTTTGAGTCATCCCTTCCTGATTAATACACGTATATCATATGTATATCTATAGTTAGTATAGGCCTTGAGGAGGTTAAGGACCTTCTCCGACAAGCTATCATCATCATCATCATCATAAATATAATGTACGTGTTATTTGGTCAAAATCGCAGGCTATAAATAGTTTTTTGTTTTTTCGTTCACCATCATTCCATATCATATTCCCATGTTCCAGATCTATATCAACATATATCAGCCAATATCCCCAACATATATCAGCCCTATTCATCTAGCATATATCAACCATATCCCCAAGCACCCCAAGCACGTCTCGCACGTGAAATGGTCACATCTGAACGGTGAAACACCCTACAAAAACACGTCAATTCTATAGCGAACTGCATCAGAATCGTTGGTTTCACAAAAAAAAAAATCTTGGTGACCCCAGTTCTACAGCCCCTAAAAAATCCATTCAATCATTATTCATGCCTTGCCATGGACATCTGATTTTCACGGACAGAATCCACCCAGTCACCCCGTCCTACGCGTTCCGCGCAACGCCGCCGGCCGCGAGGAGCGTCTTCGATTGGTCGGAACTCATGGACTCCACCAGCGCCTGGGCGGGCCGCGAGTGGTTCGTGGTGCGCAAGGCCGAAGTGCGCCTTGCGGAGGCCGAGTCGTTGACGGGGGGATGTCATATCATTTTATCAGATGCTGTATATATATATACATATATATATATATATAGATTGTATGTATAAGTTAATGTATATAATATGTACGTATATATATATATATATATTATATGTATATTGATAATAATGATGATAATAATAATAGTAATAATAAAAATAGTAATAATAATTAATAATGATAATAATAATAATATAATATATATATATATATATAGATTGTATGTATAAGTTAATG
>Ga0126342_10019695_pt1 | contig 11432 bp, 8 predicted proteins | sample Cyp1metagenome_FD_92528 | JGI IMG/M metagenome (GOLD analysis project Ga0126342, IMG submission 92528) | Coral microbial communities from Lord Howe Island, Old Settlement Bay, Australia - Cyphastrea 1 metagenome | ecosystem: Host-associated > Invertebrates > Cnidaria > Coral ... | reverse complement strand
TTGCGGACGGTTGCGGACGGTTGCGAACGGTTGCGACCGTGAACGCAACGTCGAGCGAACACACCCTCAACCCCCAGACCCCCAGAGTGAAACGGGAACCCTTGCTACGCATTCGGGAAAAAAACTCCTTAAAAACAACAAAAAAGATCCTTAAAAAATCATGACCGAATCATTATTTATTCAAGTTTAATATACGTAGTTTAATTGTTCATATTGTATATTATATATTATTATCATGAATCATTATTGTTATTATCTATTCATACTATAATATATATATATATACTCGTACATACACATTATCATACAGTATATATATATCCCGCATCATACAGTGATATTTCGGGCCATTCAACTACTGCCGAGGAACAATGGTCTGACGAGCAAATGGCTGGTGTAGCTCTTAACACTGGTCTCGTTGCCTGACCAAAAACCATGGAGAAGCGCATGGACAGGGAAGGTGTGGATGAATTGATGTTTCGGATCCGGGATGAATGGATGAAGAAAATAGACCCTGCCATTCATCGGGGTTGGAAGATGAGTGAAACCACTAAAAATTGGTGATTTTCAGGGTCAAACTGTTAATTTACTAGAGATCTAGAGGGTAAATACATCAAACTACTTTGTTTCAACCATTTTGTGGAGCTTTGTGTACTCTCAACTGCTCAAAATCTGTCAACGGCCTCCAAACTGACGTCCACCAGAAATCCACCGTGTACATAGGCCCCACGTGCCAGTCAACTTTTCGGCCGGGTGTATCCCTGAAATTCAACCGCTGAAACAGCGAAAGAGGATGAAACAAGGAAAAGGGACTTTGGAATGAGTCAATTTACTTTTGTTTCATGGCCATTCTGCGGTTTCAGCTCTTCAATTTCGGGCGGTAAAACTGTGGATTTTTCACGGCCTAGCTGTCCTAATTTGTGACCCGAAATCGGCTTCTGCGCTCACCAGAGCCAGCGGTAGTGCAGTCGAAACACTGCACAGCACTTGCTTTGGTTTCGGGCGACACCACTTCCCTTGAGCCTGGCAGGCGGTCATACATAAGATGTCATGAACAAAAAATCCCTGGGGAAAACTTGGATGTAGTTTGATATTTCAATCATTGTCCAAAAAACATCGGGAGATAATGTCAACCGGCTCTTTTAGCAGCATGAAAAAAACGATATCCCTCCAGAACCATTTCTACACTGCTTCAACTTAAGTTGTGCCCAAATGCCGTTTCTTCCGGCAACTGTTTGGTCAAGCAAGGAGACCTCGTGACATGAAGGAGACCTCGTGACCTCGTGATGCAGAGGTGTTGCCATACAAACGTCCGGCTTTCTTAGGTGAAGTCTGATGGTGAAGTATAGCTGTGTGCTAAATTACAGCATCCACCATCCCCAACCCAATATCAACCTTCACCATCCACTGACGGTGAGGATTACCCAAGCAATTTAAGGCCGAATTACAGGGTTCCATCCTAAATAACAGTCATGACAAGGAACGAAGAAATGCAGCAACTGTGGCATTGACTTTGTTTGGAATTTGGCCTGCCAGGATGTTGAAATTTTCGTTTCCCCGTTCCACACATATCATTTGGTTTTTTCGGCCGTGATCAGGTCTTGTGTTCCTTTGAGCAGTAGACATTTCAGCAGCTGCTTGGTGGTTTCAACTCAACTATTTTCTGTAACTGGTTGGTGGCTTGGAACATTTTTTATTTTTCCATATATTGGGAATAATATCCCAACTGACTTTCATATTTTTCAGAGGGGTAGGTCAACCACCAACCAGGTAATCATTCTTGTGATGATGCAGGTCACTTCAGGTCAAAAGTCATCAAAAGTCAGTCCTGGTTCAACAAAAAATAGCAACCACCGGGAACTGCAAGACGATCACGTGGATGCAGTTTGGCGATTCTGCAAGATCTCGCCAGACAACTTGCCGGATACAGTCGCCCGATGCGCCAGCGTGGGAGAGTTGAATGTGAGATTTAGTTGGCACTAGTCCAACCAATCTACCGCAATCTATGGGTCAAACATATTCAAAATTAGGTACTTCAAACATCTTCAAACCACCAGACCAAAGTCTGCGTCATCTTCGCTCAAAAGAAGCACGAATAAACCGTCCTTTCACAGTCGGATCTCAGATGGCATTGCAGTGACCTGCCATATTTTTACCACCCATGACCGGGAATGGTAAACATACAACCTATAAAAATGGTGATGACTGGGGGATGGTAAACATGACATTGTTTTAACATGTTTTAACCACATTACATCAGATGTTACTGACAAAATTGAAAAAACGTATAACATCCAAGGGCGAAGATAGAACACGTTTCAGGTGAAACTTCAGCCATGACCATGACATACCATGACCATTTCTGGCTGCATGGGCCAAGAGTTACCCCCTTGGGGTGGAGTGAGCTTTGAGATGCTGTGAGTAAAAGCGCAGCGTGAGGATTTCATCGGTGGCAGCAGGTAGTGCAGTTGAAATCACCGTGGGACACAGCATGTTCTTCACCAAGAAAAAGGTGGTCCCCATTGAGTCCCTATATATTTAGGGGGGTTCGTAAAATGGGTGTAGCCTATTAGCCTATGGGCTTCAATACTAAAACATATACTGAAATGGTCATTAGAGACATTGGATGATTTGGATGATTTGGATGATTTGGATGATTTGGGGTGCTCCTATTTTAGGAACCCCCCCTATTACTGTATATTACTGTCTCATTGAATCCTCCTCTCCTCCTTGTATCTCCGGAGATAATTCTCCAGAGACAAGAGAGGGCCACCTCATGGCCCAAACAAGGCTCGCTGCTGAGAATAGATCTACTGATGATCTACTAGTCTATTAGTATAACGCTCTGCGCATCTGCGCATATGGATTTGATATGATTTCATGGCTCTGAAATATTGGCTTCGGAAATTTATATAGTCTCAATTCAAATTAGTACTTATTCGGTTCATGTACCATCATATGTTGCAGCGAACTCATGTAGTTTCATGCGGATTTGTTGATGCCGCAGAAGAGCGAGAATGGGAAACCCGGTAATTTTCATCCTAAAACCATAGCAATGTTGGGATTGTTGCTGCGAAGTGGGTTGAGTAAACTTGAGGTACTTGGATTTTCTGAAGGAGAAGCGAAGACAAATGGCCAGGGCCTCACACTCCAACGGACAAGCACTGGATCTGCAACCCTTCGAACCGTTCCCAGCCCCTCTCTGTTGAACCAGGTTTGTTGCTAAATCCTCCAATATGTCCTGCTTAAATGTACTTAGAGCATCTTAGAGCCTCATTTTTTCGTGGCCAAATCAATTGAATCTCTTTTTGTTGGTGCTCTTAGTCTTAGTCCTCAAATAGACAGAATTTTTGTAGTTGAATCACCACAAAAAATATCCAGACGCAAAGCTCCGCTATTCTCGAGAATCACCAAAGCTATTTTCAACGATGGGATGATATACTTGGGACCCAAGGACCTCCATTTTTGGTTGAACTGATGGAATGATTCCTGTTTGGCGTGTGATCTACCGAGGTTACCCTCATCTTTCCCAGTTTTTGTTGACGAAATGATTTCAATCCAAACCGCATCTGCCATAGGTCCATAGGTCTGGTGTTTTTCCGGACTTCTGCAGCTGATTGAAACCCATAACCCATATATGTTTCATGTTTTTTTTTTCGTGGCTCCGGGTGCCAACATGCCGAATTTTTCATCAACACCACGACCTGCGTACGACCAAACGTTCGCGAGGCGGTGTTGATCGTCAGCTCAGTTGCTGCTGGTGTGGTGGCACCTTTCTTGGTGGCTTGCCTCCGTGGCGAGCACGGGCGCCGAGGGAAGGAAATTTCTGGACGACTGGAGTAGATCTGGCGATTTCAGGTCTGGCGGTTGTGTTTTTCAAGTGTTTAAATAAACACAACTGGGACGACTGGTGATGCTATTTTTTTTTGGGGGGATGGGTTCAAAACGCCAATTGGATTATATTCATTATATAACTATATGTATAGTATGTTTGTATTTTTCACAGAGAATCATCGCTTTGGGACATTTGATCCCTACAGAAACACCAGATTTTTAGCTTGTCCAGAAAGGGTCGGATATCTTCAAGGCCAAAGTCTGGTAACTGGTGACTGGTCATAGAGATGGCGACAAAAATAGCCCATGGAAAAATCTATGCATTAAGAAACCATCAATGACCTTGCTGACAGAGGTTCCTCCCGGTGTGTTTTGATGGCCCCAGATGGCCCCAGGGCAACTGTCCATGGACCCAACCAGAACAGCCTAGATGATCCAGAAATGAGGAGTTTCCAAGTGAACCTAAGATTTTAATTAGATCAACATCGTTGTGTATAATTTTTACTCATCCTGTTCTGAGTCACTTTATGCTGATCTAGAGCTAGGACATCACAGGTGCAGTCAGCACATGATTACCCCACGTGATTTCCCAAGTGATTCCACTGCTGACAGTGTAGGTTTGGATGTTCGGCTTAGTTAGCGCTGGGAGAATCCCGCCTGAGTTCAAGTTCCATCCATTAGGCCACAAGAAAGCCTGGCAGCAGTGCAAATTATGGCTCCTTGGCCGCGGTCGGCCAAATTGTTCTGACAACTTTCGGATGACAACTTGAGGCTTTGAGGCCCCCTTTTTTTGGAACCGAGAGTACGCAGACAGAAATCCAAGATAGCAAAGTTCGCAATTCACTCAATCCCTATGTTTTTTGATTTTGTTTCTATTTAATTAATTTGTGTTGCTGCTATCTCCATTTGTTGCTGGTCATGTCCCTCTGGTTGTTTGGCAAGAAAAACATCAGTAATCGATGAAGTACAGTATTTCCTCCATCAGTATCATTTCAATTTACCCTCTGGTAAACTAACATAACTATGGAAAATCACAATTTTTAGTGGGAAAACTCACTATAAATGGCCATTTTCAATAGCTATGTAAACGTTTACCAGAGGGTATTTGAATCAAGTGGATTGATGAGATGCCGTTTTGGCTGATGAGATCAACCATTTGAAATGAATCCACTGTTTTCATTCACTTAACCACTGTTTGGTTGCCCCATCCGGATGGAAGCAAAACACAGAAAAACGCGGAACTTCCAAGTGAAGGATTTTACACTACGTTGATTTATAACCATCATTTTCCAATCATGTTCCAATCATTTCCAATCAGTTTGCAATCATTTTCCAATCATTTTCCAATCATATTCCAATCATATTCCAATCATATTCCAATCATGTCCAATCATTTTCCAATTATTTTCCAATCATTTTCCAATCATTTCCAATCAGTTTCCAATCATGTCCAATCATTTTCCAATTATTTTCCAATCATTTTCCAATCATTTCCAATCATTTCCAATCAATCAATCTTTTCCAATAGTTTCATAATCGTAAGTTCCCAAACCTTAAATCCATCATTTTCACCCAAGGTGCAGCTGTTTACTCTGACAGTGCTGGCTTTGGGTGTCTATGGTGCCACTCAGGGTGGCACGCAACGGGAACTCTAAGGCCACTTTTATCGGGTGGCTCTACTTGGAGTACGTGGAGTTTATAACATTTATAATATTAGATATAGGTTATAGGCATATAATTATATATATATATGTGTACATGTTTTCAATATTATATAATATATTCATATTATAATTAACGTCCAGCGTTTGTGACGTAACTCCGTTCCTTTATGGGAAATTTTCCTTAAGTTTCTCCGTCCGCGGAGCTGCAGCGCCTGAAATTCCATCAATGGAGGTGTTCGATGGTGGAAAAAGATGGTTTTAGTATAGGATTTCCATGGATTTCCATGGGAAATTCCACTATAAACACGAAATAAATGGATGATTTGATTGGGAACATCTGAAAATCTATCGGAGGTTTGACTGGGAAATTTTTTATGGGAAATTCCATCAATGAAAGGCCCTGAATTCTTCGCCTCGGATCAGGAATCTGCCGATTTTCCAGCCATCCAATGGCTGCCATTTTCGGTGCGAATTCAGGTCCCAAGTTTGGAGAGCACCTTGGCCCCGCTGCGGATTCTGGAGATGTCTCCCCGCGACTTCATCCGGCCGTACGTGCCATATGGTGGAAACGGGTGGATGGGGAATCTGGTAGTTCCTTGTTTCGGGGTATCTTTGGACATCTTTGTTCAGAAACGGGGTACCCTCTGGTAAACTGTTACATAACTATGGAAAGATCCACCATTTTTAATGGGTTAATCAACTATAAACGACCATTTTCAATAGCTATGATGTTTGTTTACCAGAAGGTAATACCATAACACCCCTTAAAATCGCGGTAGGGAAGCTGCTCAGAATCCGTCGCTTAAGTCGCCCGTGTGGCGTGTGGACTTGAATTGCATGCAAAAACGCTCTCTACCGCGCAGCCGAAGGCCGAAGTGCAGCAGTGTAGCGGATGACAAGGGTCAATCCAGGGGAAATGCCCAGGTGTGTGGCAGGTGTTTTGTTTTTGAAGGTACCCATAGCCGTAGCCTCTGGTAATTTCACAGTTCGCGCGCTGGAAGGCTGGCCCATTTCGTTGGAGTTACCTAATTATATGTTATGGAAAATGAACATTTTCCAGTTCCCAAGCTGTTAGTCAGTACCAGAGGGTAGCAGATATATATATATATAATTTTATATACCCTCTGGTTATTTAACATAGCCATAGAAAATCACCATTTTTAATAGGTAAACCCAGGTAAACCATCTATAAATGGGTCATTTTCCATGGCTATGTTAAATAACCAGAGGGTATATATATATATATAATTATATATATATATACATGTATTGGATCCCATCAACATTTGCTGCCCTGGACTGCCCTGGACATGACGGTGCCGGGCTTGGAGGGTCCAAAAACTTGGCTAAAAACAGGGTACCCGGCCTGGTAAACTGTTACATAACGAACTGGAAAGATCCACCATTTTTAATGGGTAAATCCATGTAAATCCACTATTTCTATGGCCATTTTCAATAGCTTTCTGTAAACGTTTACCAGAGGGTAACATTTCTCAGAACAATACATAGCCATGTTTACAGCTGGGAAGATGGGTCAAAAACTCAGGCTCTCTGGGCTTTCACCTTGAAAAAAAACCCTTGGAAAGCTGCCAGCGCTGCCAGCGTCGCGGATCAAAAGCGCATCGGCACGGCCGACATCATCGACATCTGAGATATCTGAGTATGGTGCTGGAAACCGATCATTTTCCCTGATCGTTTTCGATGAACATCCAGCTATCGCAGTTATTTTGAACTAACATGAACTAACGTCAAAAGCCAGGCCCCTAAGCTTTGACCCAGTTTTTCTTCCAATGGTCTAGTTGGAGACCATTCATTGGTATGATTTACCCTCTGGTAATTGAACATAGCTATTGAAAAATGACCATAAAAATTGTTGATTTACCCAACTAAAAAATGGTGATTTTCCAATTCACAAACCAGTTATGAACAGGTAGGATCATGTCCGGATGACCATCCCATCTGACCTGACCTGAGCACTGGAGTGCTGGGGAATCATCCCAACTGACCCGCAAGTTTCAGATAGATATTTGATGATATGTGTATAATTACACTTGCAATGGCTAATGATTTGTATACTATATTATATATCAGTAGTATGATATATGTATATATAGTTATTTATATATTATAGTTATAAAATCCATGTTTATTCTCCAATGTATATATATACACACTGGTTGGTGGTTTGGACATATCCTTCACATTTCCCAGGATGATCCCCACATGATCCATAGATGTCCTTTTCTCATTGGTTGGTTGATTAATAGAGGGGTTTGAAGGTTTACCCCTTTAACAACAGGTATATTTCTATGATCATAGATATTGATAGATGGTATACCTGGTATGCCAGCTGGTTTTTTCCAGCTCCCGGCCCCTCTATTTTACCATAAAAGGACATTTTCTTGAGATGATCCATAAATTGCATGGGACAACAGCAGGACACCCCATGACACCCCTCCCAGTAGAAAGCCATGGTTTTTTTGTGGAGATTCTCCCCCAGTTTCACCAGTGAGTTTTATGAGTGACAGATGTATTTTTTTTGAATGGGCCCATCCCATCCACAGGGAAGCAACATATGACATGTGAGCTGCTGGGGAAACCATTGCTCTGGCCCAAAGTGACTCTTTTGAGAAAGAAACATCGATCACTTTCCAATGCGTTCTGACGCAACACCAAGGACCTTACTTGTAGCTGCCCTATAGAGATTTCTCTTTCAGTCGATGAATTCCTTCTTTCGCGCAGCCAAGACATGTCAAAACTCAGACCAAGGGTAAGGCAGGACACGAAAAAATCCGCCAAGACAAGCCACTTAACCCACCATTTTCCGAAAGCAACGATCATGATTGGTGGTGGCAGACATAGCTGCTATGTGGGGTCCGAAATACTATACCCCATGGTACGCCAAATTGAATGATTTATCGAACATCTGGGGTATACATCATTTTCAGCCACACCCGTACGAACGCCAAAGCCAAATCAGATCAATTGGAATGATACCCAGGTGACTTTGGTGGTGACTTGACCTTGGGTGTAGCACTTGCCTGGTAGGAGGGAGCAATATAAAGAGCTATGGGCAGAAAATGTGTCCATTTTCCTATGAAATGGGGCGATAGTTAGAGTGACCCCAAGTTTCCCAATCACATGATCGTTCATCTTCATGTCATCTTCATGTCATCAACTTGCTACCAGCCAGCAAGCTTAACATCCCATGGCGGGGTGGGCGCAGCTGAAACCATGAAGGCTGCGCCCAAGGCTGCTGGATATGTGGAGGATCCTGCCCTTGGCTTAGAAGCTGGGTGTGTCTGTTATTTCCCGAGCCATTGGGCCATTAGTTGGTGGCGTTCTGATGGAAATCGAAGTGCACCACTTGGGGGGCAAATCTGATCATCCTATTGTCTCCCAACATGTGCTAATCATCTTCTTGTCAAATCCCAAGTTTCAGGGTTTCATAGCTTCTTGCAGTTCTGTTGTGCTTCATTTTATGCCAACGTCTGCGTTGCATACCCTGCTAAAGCATGCTAAAACAAAGATAGCAACTGGTCATCTCAGTTGATTCAATAGATTTCAATAGGAAAATCAATGAAAATCACGTACAGCTTGGCAATGCTCCATATATATATATGTATATCCACACACACAGATATATATATATATATATCAGTATATACGATGTTCTTTTGTAATGGGCCAATATGGACCATCATTTGAACAAGAAAATTTGAAATCTTCCTTGCAGGCCGAGGTGGCCGCGGACCAGCTCTGCGCCTGGGACGCCAACACCCGGCGCTTCGGGCTGCAGTCCCTAGGGCTGCTGGGCCCGGCCGCGGCGGAGCATGTGCCGGCCATGGCCAAGCTGCTGGAAGACGAGGAGCCTGAGGCGGGGATGGGGATGGGGAGGATGGGGATGGGATTGCTACATAGTATGTTCTTGTTAAATACGATACAAAGAAAAGTAAGTGGAACTAGGTGACTTCTTCTTTGTGGTTACCCTCTGGTTATTTAACATAGCCATGGAAAATGGTCCATTTATAGATGATTTTCCCAGCTAGAAACCTCCATTTATTTGGGGGATTTGCCAGCCAGCTATGTTAAATAACCAGATGGTACATCTAAATTTGGCAATCTAAGATGATCTAAGTTGTGATTTGGACCACTTACCAGCTATGTTAGTCATAACCAGATGGATCCAGATGGTAAATCCCCTATAAATCCCCTATAAATCCCATTATATCCCCTATAAATCCCCATAAATCCCATTTTATCCCCTATAATTAAATCCCCTATAAATCCCCATTAAATCCCATTAAATCACAATAAATCCAGATTAAACCCAGATGGTAAGTCTCCAACGGTCCCCCTTATATCTTTAAGCAGAACTCACCAGGTGCGTCGCGCTGCTTGCGGTGCCCTGGGGCGAGTGAAAGGTGGCGCCAGCGACCTGGTGAAAGCCCTGAGAGATGCCGAGGTGAGACCATCCGAGGTCATGGATGTTTGATATATATAGGTGATATATCCCATGACGGAAACCATAGGCAAAACCATAGGAAAACCATAGGAAAACCATAGGAAAATGGAGGTTTAGCGATATTCATAATGGATTTTCCAATATTTTCCAATAGTTACTGTATGTTAGTCATAACCAGATGGTAAAGAAAAAACACTGGAATATACATTACTTGGGGAATCTATGTATAAAGACGATATATAGTGTACCCCCTAAACCCAATGGTTTTGCTGATCATTATCCCTATTTTTAATGGCTATTTCATTGGGAATATAGCCTATTTTCAGACAAACCCATATAGGTGATATATCCCATGACGGATCCATGGTGCTGGTATATTAATGGTGCTCCATGGATCCCATATTTTATCATCAATATACCCCAAATGTAATAGCCTCTGGTAAACTGTTACATAACTATGGAAAGATCCACCATTTTTAATGGGAAAACTCACTATAAATCACAATTTTCAATAGCTATGTTAAATTACCAGAGGGTAGTTGATATATTGGTTATACAATTGTCAACTATATGACCCAGTATGCATGTTGATATTTTACCTTTCAGAAATTTTCAGAATGTAGAAATGATGGGGCTCACAATCCAATGATGGCCATTTATTGGTATGATTACCCTCTGGTCAACTGTTACATAACGAACTGGAGAGATCCACCATTTTGTAGTTGGGTAAATCAACTATTTCGACTGGGCCATTTTCAATAGCGAAGCGTTAAATTACCAGAGGGTACTCCAAAGAAACGAAGAAAACATGAAAGATTTAGCAGAATTTCATCAGTAAAGCTAACCAAAGATACCCTAGAATCATGTTTTTTGAATCATCATTTACCCACAACAGTTTTGTTTACAGTATTTCACAATCTTTCATGGTGGATATAGATATATCAGATACAACATGGTTGGTGGTCTTGGATGGTCTTGGGCATTTCTTAGCCATCCTTGCAGAAGATTTTTCCAGGGAGTATTTTCAACCACCATAGTTAGTAAATGGATGTATAGCCTTCGTCGCCATTTTGATATATTTTGATGGGGTTAAAACAAGAACTTCCTACTGGAGATCATGGTGAACCGATGTGAACCGGGTGAGCGTTTCGTCTAAGCGATGGGATGATCACCAGTGATGGGATGGTGGAGCTCAGCATGGGAAGCGGCGGACCCAGGACCCAGGACGGTCTTGTGATTTTTTCAGATCATGGTCACTGGGTCACTGGGTGGTTTGGAGCGACTTTTATGACTTTGAAAAGTTGGGAATGGAACATCCCTGACGAAGTCCATCATTCAGAGGGGTAGAAAACAAGATGAAGCCCACGAACCCGAATGCTCACACGTATGTTAATGGTACAGATGTCAATACACATGGTTATGCAGTCACGCACAATACCTTTCTGCAATAGTTTATTTGAACAGTCTTG
>Ga0126342_10019694_pt1 | contig 11433 bp, 12 predicted proteins | sample Cyp1metagenome_FD_92528 | JGI IMG/M metagenome (GOLD analysis project Ga0126342, IMG submission 92528) | Coral microbial communities from Lord Howe Island, Old Settlement Bay, Australia - Cyphastrea 1 metagenome | ecosystem: Host-associated > Invertebrates > Cnidaria > Coral ... | reverse complement strand
TTGTGATAGATGCGATTGGCATCTGACAGAAACACAGCCGCAAAGCCAACTGCATAGCAAAAGGTGCAGACGTACTGATGCAGTTGCTTTGTTTCCGTTTCTGTCATTTTCAATTCTATTCGGACACACATATATATATATATTTATATATGTATACATATATCAGATTTGCCAATGGTTCAAAAGAACACCCACAAATTTCATGGTTGTCCAAAGCTCTGAAGATGTTGCTTCACGCTTTAGCCATCCCACCATAGGCCATCTAGTGTTAATTCTATCCCATATATGTTCATAAGATCCTATTGTTTCCCATTGTATCTCTGATCCCATTATTTCGAATTATATCCTAAATAAATAAATAAATAAGTATATATATATATATCAAGTTGCATGCTATTGCGTGTTATATATATATTATATTAACATATTGTATACATATCATATACATACATTGCCATTGCCACCACTTTGAGCCATCACAGCTGAGGAAGGATACGGAGGTGCCAAGGGTGATTTCCCGTTGATGGGGAGATATCACCCACCAACGGGATCCCAGTAGTCTTTACCAATGGTAACTGGGGATATCCGGGATACAATGAATTTCCAACTTTGACATGTGTTTTTCTACCATTATTTTTGTGTACCTCATGTCTTGGGACAAAGCAGCGCCATAGGGTTAAAGGTAATTTTCGCTTTGCAGCTTAGCCACTGATCCTGGAAAATGGTCTCTCATGTTGTAAAATGATGGCTAGTTGAATGACTATGACATCTCATGGTCATTTGGGAAAGTAGGCTTCAGTATTTTTGATTTTTTTCCACAAGGATCTATCATGGTCCTTCCGACTGAATGCTATATCCCCAATCGGCGACTTTGGTGAAGCACAGCGAACTCACCACGACATCACTGGAAGTATTGATTAGTATATTTGGTAAGGAAATTGCCAACATAGTATTGAAAGATGGTTCATCGGAAAACCACCCCCTTGCGTCTCATCGTTTAAAAGTCTCAACGTTCTCGATTAGTTGATGGCAATAAACTGAAGGCCCATCCCAAATTCTTGGGCAAACTGAAGGGAAGGTAATCCAACGTATGCCTAGTTTAATACATGTCTTGATGTTGAAATCATTCTGTCTTGATGTTGTTTGAGTTTTTTTGATGAGAATTATCATCCAGTTGTTTGATGGTTCCATTTGTTATGCATTTTGTTGATGGTAAAATCGTTTTTTTGATGCCACGCCCACCACTTTTGACGCTTGTACTACCCACCATTTGAATTTGCATGATCATTGTCTATATTTCTGTTCCCATGAATACATCCCTGACAATGTTCTACACTACCATTCAGATGATCAGGTTCGCCATGCATTCCAGATCTTGATGTCAAGTAGTTGATCGTCGTTAAATTGCCATAGTTGATGACAAGAATAAGAATTCAACCAACAAGATCAGTAAGAATGTGCGTTTAACCATCAAAACCCATCAAACAATTAGTTATTTCAAAAAAAAACATTTCAGAGATCTGATTTCCCAAATCATTGATATTATTACAGTATAATTAGATATAAGTATCCCAAACTATACATCAGGTTGGTTGCAAATACTTTTTTTTCCGCCATAGGATGATCTCACTGGTCTTTTGCGCCCTAGGCGCGTTCTGAAATCCTCCGCCGCAGCCGCGAGTTGGGTGTGCCCACGGTGACGTGCCGTGGCAGAACTGAAGGGAGTGATATGTAGATACTGGGAGTCAGTTGACCTTTGGGGATAGTTGCAGATTTATAAATCATACAGGAATCATACAGCTGCTAATACAGTTAAAAATTGGACTTGGACTTAGATTTATGTAGGTCCACAATACAGATAGATTGATAGACAAATAGGAAGATAGATAGATCTATCAGGTGAATATACTCTGAAAAGTCATATGAAACAGCATTCCCCAAAAGACTGAAAGATGTTATTCATCGTGGAAATGACAGATCACAGAGGTGTATCACATACTCTTAATCAATCGCCGTTGAAATAAGTGAACACAAGACCTATAGTATGTATATAATAGATCTATCTGTCTAGGACAAAAAATGATGGCACCTAGAAATTGTCAGTAATGATGCGGACGGAAACATGTCTTTATTTATTGTTTTTTGTTCACGGGGTTGCTACCTACAAAAGAGGTTCTGAGACACCAAAGGAGCATTGAGACCGGTATGGGGTTATACCAAACAAGGCCCAAATTGGGCAGATTAACATCTAAAAATATACTGTAGTCTTGCTTGACCCACAAAGCATCTCTATGTCTAAAGATATCTCCTCCTCGCCATCGCTTGACAAACATGTTTGGGATGAATTGTACCGACCAGCGAGTCAAGAAACCAGTCAAGATATGGCACATGATGGGCATCCATGATAGATGAAACGGTCCTTCAAGTCACTGAAACATCAATAGGTATGTACATGTAATCATGAATAGTGTATACGCACTCACATATGATAGGTTCATATATATATTTATATATATATATATATACATGTATATATACATATTTATATTACATTATATTACACTATACTATTTTTATATTTTATTTATTATATTATATTACATTATATTATTTTATTTTATTATTTTATATTATCCAGGACCTTCCAACGTAGCACTTTTTTTGCCCCTATGGCCATTCGATACAGAAATCGACAACTCGATACACTTTTTCCATTTTGTAGCGCGAATTTCTGATCCGAGCAATTTTCCTGAGTTCGACCTACTTTCTCTTGGCTACCCGAGCTCGACTGAAAACAGGAATTGTTTGCTTTGATGCGACACTAGTTCGAGCGAAAATTTGCGCAAAAAAGCCGCAAATATCCGCAACAAAGTGCAAAAAGCCGCAAATTCAAAAACTGTAACAAATCCAACTGACAATGGGGAAGGAATGAACCCCCTCGAGCATTTTTTTCTGCAAAGAGCAGTTTTTTGCAAACGAGCGAAAATCCACAGCACGAGCAAAATAAAATCGATACACAAATAAATGTATCATTGGGGGGTCTTGGATATTATATTCTGTTATATTATATTACATTACATTATAATATATTATATCATATGATATTATATTATACGTTATTTTATTATATGTTATTTTATTATATACATATATACGTATTCTATACTTACAAATGTGTATATATATATGTATGCATACATATGTAAATATCTTTATATATATATAGATAGATAGATATACATATATTTATATATTTATAAAGACATACTCTTGTAACCTTGTAACCATGTGTGTCTTGTAGGAAACACAGGCTTTAATCAGCAAGCTTTGTTTCATCGTGATATTGGTGTTTTGCAAAGTTTCGATCCGTCGAGGCAAATTCAGCGACAATCAATCCTCGACTACTACTCGGACCAAAGACCCCATCAAGGTGCTGCTCAGGAAATCATCTTCGGAACTTCCGGATTTGTAGATTTCAATCCCTTCCCAATGTCATTTTTTTCTTGGAACTCTGGTTTAGCAGCGGTTACATGCATTTCGGTGTCCTTTCTTGCGGGATATGCTGTTAGGATATATCCGGAGGATGGGAAGTTCCAAAATTGAAAACGTGCTTGAACTAATGTTGAATACGCCCCCAATGTTTAAACACCCTGCAGAAACTGTGGTTAAGAAAGGGATGAACCCACATATTTGGGACCATGGGATGATGGTCTTATCATTACGGATTCATGGTCTTACAGGCTGTGGTCTGGAGCCACGCCGCCAGCTTCCAAACAGCGGCACACAAAGGGTCTCGGGCGTTATTGAATGCCAGTGCCGGACGTTACTTTCTGGTCAACTATCCTCTATCTGGATTATTTGATGAGTTAAGACCCCCAAGATGTGATACCCGCAACCCTGGTCAATGCTGAGCAGAGATCACCCAGTGACAACCTAAGGGGGGTACCAAAGTGGGATTCACACAATAACTTTCAATAGTTTGTGTTTATAATTGGTTTTCGACACCCAAACTTGGAATGTCATTGGTACATTATGGCTGGTTGATGATTGGTTGGTTATTCAGCATCAAACTACCTGTTCAATTAGGGAATTGCGACGTAACCATACCAGTGACCGAACCTACCCGTATTATAGGGGATGGGATTTGGGTATGTTTCAGCTCTGCAAATGTTATGACCAAGAATGCAAATGCAACACAGGAACGCTTGGATGCACATCTCACTCATATAGGAAATGCATTTCGCGACTGATAGGTAATATCTAGATATAGGTAGTAACAAACATGTATATATAGTGGTATATATATATATACATATTATTGTTATATACTGAATGTGTAAATGAGTTCAGTTTCACATCATTGATTTGGTACCACGGCAGGTTTGGTGCTAAAGTGCAGCCCTGCCTATGTCCGGAAGATCGAGGACCCAGTGCTGTGCTCCTGAAGCATGGGGATTTAACCAGCAAGAAATAGGATATCATGTAGATATGATGGTGATATCCATAACCAACGATGTGATTTTGGGATGTGTCGGAACATGGGCTTATACCTTCCAGTCAGACGGCTGTTTCAATGGGGAGAGTGATGATCAACCAGTGGATTTGGGGCGAACCATATTTTCAGACAAACCCATAGGATGATGTTTTTCTTTTAAACACATCCCACCACATTCCATTTGCGTTTTGATTGTCAAAAAAGTCAAGGTGTTATTCACGATCAATATAGAATGCATAAGTCCTCTATTTCCCCAAACAGCGTGTCCACACTGAGGGGTTCTTACGGTAGGAGTGAAGGCCGGTGCTTGATCAGGGTGCTCACTCTGGGCGCTGGCATTTTCCCCTTAAATTTCCGTATAAAGTGGCTCGTGTAAAATCTTGACATGTGTTTCGACTGCGCAGGCTCGCACAAAGTGTGTGTCTGCGTTCCGGGCTCAATCTGGGCGCGGCATTTTTCCTGTAAATTTCCATAAAATGTGGCTCTTCTGATGTCTCGTGTGAAATGTTGATGTGCATTTCGACTGCGCAGGCTCGCACAAAATGTGTGTCCGCGTTCTGGGCTTATTCTGGGGCGTGGCACATTTTTCCTGTAGATTTCTGTATAAAGTGGCTCTTGTGACATGTTGAAGTGCATTTCGACTGCGCAGGCTCGCACAAAGTGTGTCATCATCATCATCATCATCACCACCATCATCATCATCGCCATCAACATTATTATCTTCTTCTTCATCATCATGATCATTAAGTTATCATTATCATGATCACCACCATCATTATCAACATCTTTTCCATGATCATTATCATCATCACCGTCATCGTCATCATCATCATCATCACCATCATCATCCTCACCACCACCATCACCATCACCATTTTCATCCTCACCATCATCATTGTCGTCATCATCATCATCATCATCGTCATCCTCATCATCATCATCATCATCACCATCATCATAAACATTATCATACACTATCTCCCCACTCCCCCCACACTGTTTTGGGTCTCTTGCCGGGATAATTTTCGGAGACCGCTATGGAGAGGCACTAGAATCTGGGCAGCCCTTGCTTAGATATGTCACATGTCTGATGGGGGCAATTCGGCTGATGGGGGCAATGATCATGTGGAAATAGTGAAAGTATTGGTGGATCAGTGGCAACACATGTAGAAATGTGGTGCATCGCCAAGAATCATCTGAGTAAATGATAATGAACAAACACATACATACACCATAGATGTAAACATATAAATATAAATATTAAAAAAAACATATGTATGCATGTATTGTATGTAGGGATCATCAAAAAAGCCAATCCTGGCAACCATTCGCAGGTATTTGCAGTTTAGGAATGAATCTGCGCCAGGAATCTGCAGTGTGGTTTCCACATGGGCTTCCACATGGGCTGAATACCAGTGGGACCATTCAATGCCTTAGATGGAAGCCCCTACTAGTTAGAGAAGATATCTCCTCATCTGCAGAAAAGGATGGAAAAGGTCACTGTTAGTGGATGAAGCCTATGTCCAAGCCATACCACTTTCCGTTGGCAGAACAAATATGGCTGGGAAGAAAAGCAGCAAGCTCAGAAAGACATGAAATGGCAATGGTTGGCGATTTCAGCAGTTGGGTTATGAGCCCACGTGACGAAGGGTGGCACAACCACCAAACAGATACGACACACTGCACCACACTACTTAGACACATTTCACTACATTCCATGTGTTGCATTCGTTGTATACAAAAGAAACATGGCATACCACATAATTACACTGCATGCACCGAATACATCTATGCATGCACCACGGCAATACTTTAAAGGCTGCAGTGCGCTGCAGCGGCCCTTCTTCCAGAAAGAACCTGTCTTGCTTCCATGTCTGTACTCTCTGCATCGTTGACGCAGCTTAATGACAGAAAGGTGAGCTGCAAATCGGACCACATGGTACAATGATGGGGCACTCACGGCAGTTGCACCATGTCGCACTTGTTTCTCACTTGTTTCTCACTTGGGCTGTTACCCTTGTGAGGGATGCCGGCTAGTTGTGGCAATGGCCGATTTGGGGCTAGCTGTCGTGCCGGCTTGCCGCTGCCGGGGGCTCTAGTGGGCGGTGGAAAAGCCCCAACGATGAATGGATGGCTTAACGTAACCCTGATTAGTTCGTCAAACAGCCACCTGGGCGCCTGGATCACTGATGTTGGCACCTAGGTTGCCAAACGCTGACCCTTGCAAATTTTCATCAGAGTTGAGGGAATGACCTTTCATTTCATTGTGAGCAAAGCCGTTTGTAAGCTTTGGTCCGCTTCCCAACGAAACGTCAGCCGGTGGTCCTGCATGTGATGCACGCAAGGGCTGCGCAAGTTCCACCCCCATTTGCAGTCACGGGGTTGAGCATGCGTTGTCCGGGGTGCAAGCGGTCAGTGACGGGAAGGGAAATCTTATGCCAGCCTCAAGAGAGTGTAACCCATTGAAATCCACCACCTAGTCTTGCGCCATTTGTGGTCATTCACAAGCATTTCCATTCCACATGTTTGCTTTGCAAAGCGCCTCCTTGGAATTTTGTTTTGCAAAATACGTGGTTTGTGCTAAGTAAAATTCACGAGTTTCTGGTGCTCGTAACGTGTGTACATGTGCTGTAACCTTCTCAACGTTTCAAATTTGTTTTATCGCGCGGGTATGTTCGAAAATACGGTGCGTCTTTGAAATTTGAAGCAGAATGCCAGTTTGATCGGACCAATCATGATTCACAAATCAATTTACGCGTGCCGTATTTTCAAACAAACCAATTTTGTTGGTGAATAATCGCAGTCGCGACATGTGACGGCAGATGGATCATGCGACAGGATCTGCCAAGCCCTAGAAGGGGCGCCATATGGCTTGCTTTGGAGGCTTGGGAAGCGTACAAACATTCAAACAATGGATGATCTACAGTAAACAGTTTGTGTGTCTAGACTCATTCAAACCACATTTGACCCATTTGTTTGCATGCACAAAAAAATGACACAGGACCTGTGGAAGCGTCGGAAGAGGTGATCAAAATCGGTTTGTAAGTGATTTTGATGTCCAATTTCGATCCTAGGCCAAATTGAATTTGGGCATTCAGCATGGGAGTCATTGTGTTTTTTGATCGAACAAAAATGGACATTAGCAATCGTCTAAACTGGGATGCCACCCTACAAAACCGGGTACTCGGCCATCACAAAATTTGGCACGTGCACGGTATTTGTGTGTTAAAACATGTATTTATTTGTTAAAGCTTAACAATTGAATATAGATGTTTTTTGACAGGATATTTGAAATTAGCACAGTGATCTAGTTCGGTGTCATTGGCACCGAGTTCGACAACAAGAAAAGTAAGCAACTATGGCAGGCCAATCTCAGTTTAATGCACCTTTGTCATGCCCACAACCTAACATTTGATCGATGGTGGTTTTTTGGGCGTGCAAAGATGCAGAAGGGTTTCCAAACACAAAGTTATCATGTGTTGAGACAAATATGTATGAGGAAGAACTGCAACAGTGTGGCCTGCGGATCAAACTATCCTGAGAGGCGGTGCATTTGTTTTATATTCTGATTACTGTTGTGCAAACTTGAGCACTACTGATTGGTTCTGGTTCACACACTGTTGTGGTGCCCACGCACCGTTTTTTTGAAATACAGTGACATAATGAGAGATAATTGCTGCTACGCGAAAAAATCGGAACCAGATGCAACATTGAAAGGGTCTTCCGTGGAAACATATTGTTCGGAGCAAGCCATTTGAATTATTCATTGATGCAATGTTCAATATATTATGGAAACATGGTGGCAGCCTATTGTTTCTCAATGTGATTGTCCTAATTTTTGATCAGAAATATTATGGTTGTCACATTATAAGATGACAAATACAGTGCATAATTATTTGTCAGTTGACTGTCAATATTTTCGAGGAGCCGAACGCATGTTGACCGGATTTTGTTTGCTTTCAGGTTTTTCAGGTCCCAGCACATCCCATCGATTTCAGACGGTTTTCTTTGTTCCAAACATCACTGAAGTAGCGGCACTTCGTCACAAGCGAATCACCCCTTCGCAACAACAATGGCGCCAGGGGATTACGGACCACATGAATTTGGGTTCTTTGTTGAGATCTGCCGCATTTTTTGGTGTTGAAGGTGGGCCAAAAGGGTCGCATGAAGGGTGGCGTGGTGGTTTGTCACATGGTTTACAATGCTAGCAAGCATGCTATTAATGGCGCATATGGACTCTATGGACGCACCAATTTGAATAGCATGTGTGTTGTTTTCCTTCAGTAATTGTCAGATTGGGAGGATTTGCCCATGCGGAAGACTTGACGCAGGAGGAAGGACTGTGTTTCCATGATTGTTGCTGGCTCATGAGATAATTTTATTTCTTCCAATACAGATTCACGTCTCCAAAAGAGCCAAGGAGGAATCAACCATACATCATATTCAGTTCCTATCCACACTGGATGGATTGTCATGACTGAAAACATGATCGAAGTTATTCCCTGTACTTTCTGCGTTGATGGCCTATGCCTTTTGATTTTGTTCGTTCGTGGGAATTTCCAACTGTTCACCTTGCAGCGGTGCCAGGTGTGATCTGCGAGAGGGGCTGTGCAAAGTATACGCCCGTAGCAGCAAAAGCCTCTGCACCTTGGTGCAGATTGTGTAGCTTCATCGTTGTGATAGACGGCCATGGATCATCATGGATCAATATCCCTTATACCTCATTATGCATCATTATATATCATTATACCATATTTTGGGGTGATGAACAGCCACGGATCCAAGCTATTTTGGTGTGAAATCCAGGGTGCCAGGTAGAATGATCCATTCGCAGATGTTGGGACAGTTTACATGAACTTCATTGTTTCTTAAGGCCACAAACTTTCCAATACAAAGATTTCCTCCAGATTCCCTTTAACCAGCTCTGGGAGGGATAGATTTGGTAAGTGCAAGACATACACATTTGGATTTGAGGAGTCAATTTGAGATTTAACCAATAACATGGGGATGCAAGCCTCCAACATGGGGATGTTACAAGCAACAGCGACAACTTTAACATGAAGCTTCAACAAATAAAACATGTGTAGGCCGATTTCTGGGTCCCATGCTGAATCTCAGGAATAGCTTTGCTATATATGACAGCCAATTGTAAAGCCGTTTGTCGAGACCCCCAATGGAATTTACATGTGCGCCATATGGGGGATATGGAGGTATTTATCCCATGTCAGGATGGTGGTTTGCCATGGGTTGAACAGCCACAGGCCATACGGTTAGGCCATGGCTACCTCCAAGTCCTGAGGCCGGTGCAGGTGAGATGATTTCCCTGTTCCAAGTGAGAAAGATGCAAAGCCTACTGCCCAGGCGGTGATTTCTGGAGAAGTGGCAGGATCTGGGTATGTTGTTCTGCCCTAAAGAATTGGTGCTTGCGTTTGGTTCAAATCTCCTCTTGAAATATCTTCCAATACACATCTACATCAATGTGTAATTATATTTGTTTGTGTATCTACAACATTCTAGAACACCATATCCCATTTTGCACGATTACTTTGTTTGAGGGTTGGCTCCTTTTCGGTTGATGGAGGTGTGTAACATCATTGGCGTGATAGGAAGTATACACATGTTAACGGTACTTGGAGAGTTTCTAGGGTGGTTGTCAGAGTATTGCCACAACTTCGTGGCATCAGTAGGAGCCATACAGTCTCGGTATTTGTGCAAATCGGGTGCCGAAAAAGGTATGGTCTACTACATTCACCTTTCAGAAACACAATCAGATCTGTTTGGCAGTGTCTTAGATTCGGATCCACACCCATTCACAGACTGACCATGCTGGCGGGCTCAATGCATAGGACATGGACATCAATTGATCAACAGGAACTGGAACCAGCCATTCATCAGGTCAGGTCATGGTCTCAACGATCGAAGTAGCCAGGCCATTAAAAGTTGTGAAGTCCCAGTTGTTTTTTATCTAAGGTATATGGTGCCCCCCAGTTGCCTTTGTTAGTTGACAAGCCCCATGAATTTTAGACATGTGTGCCACCCCCAGTTATTGTTGTGATTTTTTCCAGAACTTATGACCCAAATCTGCCGCAATCCCTAGATTCACTATTCGGTTTCATCCAACAATAGCATGCCCCTCAAATTCTGTTGATCATTAGGTTCCCTTTGGAAATTGCCATTTTTGATTGTAGAACCACCCCCGAAGAGGTTTCAGTTTCGGACTTTTCTGGCGCCAGGGCCCGAGCGCAGGGCTGGTGTGTGTTGGGAGCTGCATTGCCAGATGCAGAGACACTTGGAGAAGGGTCGGGGAGGCTGGGTCTGAATTTCGCTTCAACGTACATGGTACCTTGGGAAACTTCAAAATTAAAGGAACGCCAAGCAGCAAAGAGACCAGTGTTCTTGTTCGTCTTGGGCTGCAAGCTGGATGCTGCATGGACATGTGGTGCAGTCACATCGACACATGGCAAGATGTTCAAGGTGTTTTGAAGTGCACGTGGGAACGCCAAGCATGTGTGAAATGCCATGCAGCAAGCTGCCCTGGAGAAATGTGATTCAACATTTTTATACAGGAAATCCCTAAAACATAATGAATAACACGAAACGATGCGATGTTCGATGTTGCTGTTTCTTTACATGTTTCCTTTACTTTACATGAGGCTACCTTCTTGGAAATCAGAAGCATTGCTATTTATTGTATGATTTGGAATTTGCATACCACTTTAAATTCCAAGGGAAATTGTGCGACAATTGAACCTTTCCCAACCCTTGACTTGCCATCCCACCAAGTGCCATAGACCCTGAGAATCACTCTCTTCTTAATCTGGGGTGGATTTAGTAAGGTTCTTTGTGCTGATTGATGGTGCTTCTGTGATGAAGTGATTGGCGTTGCTTTTATTTAGTGGGTGGTAATGTGGATTTAAAACTGAAGAATGGTGTTCCGG
>Ga0126342_10019693_pt1 | contig 11433 bp, 15 predicted proteins | sample Cyp1metagenome_FD_92528 | JGI IMG/M metagenome (GOLD analysis project Ga0126342, IMG submission 92528) | Coral microbial communities from Lord Howe Island, Old Settlement Bay, Australia - Cyphastrea 1 metagenome | ecosystem: Host-associated > Invertebrates > Cnidaria > Coral ... | reverse complement strand
ATATGATGACATATGATGACATATGATGACATATGATGACATATGATGACATATGATGACATATGATGACATATGATGACATATGATGACATATGATGACATATGATGATGATGATGATGATGACATATGATGATGATGATGATGATGATGATGATGATGATGACATATGATGATGATGATGATGATGATGATGATGATGACATATGATGATGATGATGATGATGATGATGATGATGATGATGATGATGATGATGATGATGGTGACATATGATGATGACATATGATGATGACATATGATGATGACATATGATGATGATGACATATGATGATGACATATGATGATGATGACATATGATGATGATGACATATGATGATGATGATGACATATGATGATGACATATGATGATGACATATGATGATGACATATGATGATGACAGACATATGATAATGACATATGATGATGACATATGATGATGAATGATGCTGGATAATTATGATGATAGATGAACTATGATGATATATGATTCAGTATAAAGATATATGGTATACAGTACATATATATATATATATTGTGTGTGGTGACATATGCTGGTATATGATGGTATATGATGATTTATGATGATAGATTATGATGAACTACGAAGATAAGTATATGATGAAGTATGATGTATAATGGTATCATGATGAATCATGATGATATACGATGATCAATTCAATTATAACTATATTTTTATACGTTAATACTTCGTGGATGTGGATGTCCCAGCAAATAATTCCATCTTATCGCGAGAAGAACTATGTTTGTGCTAGAAATCGTTCCCCTGAAGTCTTCAATGCCCAACTTCTGGATCAAAATGTGGCCAGGCATTCCATCTGCCCAGTGCCAAACCACTACCCTCCATGGCTGGATTGGAAGGGATCTGAATTTCACCACAAAAAGGTCCAAAAGTCCAAGTCTGCCGTGGTCCAGGGATTGGAAGGGATCTCCACTTCCACGGTGACCGGAGGCCCCGGAGGCCCCGGGGGTCCCGGGGAAGGGCTGCGGGTGGGGCTACGGCTTGGATCTTTGGAGTTGCGACGCCAGGGCCTGGGTGGTTTGTTCAAATATGGGGGCCATAAAACGAGGGAATCCCGTTTGGAAAATGGATCAAAATGGAACAAAATTTGGATAGTTCATGGAAAATATGATTGAAATATGGATGTTTTTGAGGACCATTTTAGGAAACCTTATTAATATGATGAAATACATCACCTCCACACTCCTTGTCTGTTTTGTGCTCCATCCTAGTTGGAGAATCCTGTGCTTTCTCCATGGCCGGCCCGGCGTGGCATCCAACCCATCTTGTCACAAAAGGTATTGCAGGCTTGGGAAACACCATGGAAATATGATGATTGCAAACTACTTTGATAATATCATTGGATTGGTTTAAGGGAAAATCTACAGGAAACCATGGTTTTTACCATCAAATATAGGGCTTTCCTGTAAATTTTCCCATCATCCAATTCTTTGATAATACAAACGAAATCAAACGAGCTATTACCCACCAAAACGCAGTGCGGTGCGACTTCCCCTATTTGACCCTTGCACTTAATTCTGATGTCCACACATGGTCAGTTCGACTATATACCCGATTGGGGAGTAGCAAATACATCCATAGAGGTTCCAAAAAATGGTACCTTGAAAGTATACTCATTTCCACTATGCATCCCTGGATTTATAGTTGTAGTTGCATCATGTGCGACAAAACTATTGTTGGTCAAAACTGCCATACACAAACAGGATCCTGCGGTCCTGCCCTATCAGTGTCGTATCGGTATAGGTGTCGTCCCCTGCAATATCGGTTGTGAAGGTTTTGCACGTCCGACAAATATAGGGCAAAACAAAATGGTTATACAATATCATTGTCGGCTACTCAAGCACGTATCCATGCATACATACGCACGCCTAATCTATCTGTATATATATATATATCGATAGATAGATATGTGTGTCTGCGTATACGTGTGTGTGTGCAATTATATGCATATATACATATATACGTGTATAAATATGTACATATGCAGATGTGTGCCAAAACGTGAGCACACGCGTTGACACATATGTACTGTATATATATAGATATATAATGAACTGCGGCAACGGGGCCAAACCCGATCTTCCAGTGCTCGAACCAGAGCTTCCAGGCGAGCTGCATCCTGGGGTGGCGTAGTTAGGATGATGATGATGATGATCATCATGATGATGATGATGATGATGAATGCTATCCCTATTGTTAAGCACATATCGAAAGTATAGTTGAGAATGTCAATAGCTATATAACATCTATGATGGTGCGTATGTTGATACTGTGACACTCCAATGTTGCGTTCGTGTACGGCTGAGAGTTGGGTGAGAAACACCGAGAAACAGCCATTAATAAGCCATCTCAGTAGTTGGACAGCCATGGTTCACTACTATGGTACTATAGTTACCTACTATCGAGTTACTATGGTACTATAATAACCATAGTTCACTATGGTATAGTTACTATGGTGGTACTATGGTCCTGTGAAAAGACGAGGGGCCGCCTTTGCCTGAATCGCCCGTACATGGAGTCAACGAGCGTCATGGATCCCTAGAATAAAAAAGGAGGCTGTGAGAATCATTTGATCATATACCATCAATATGGGTATACCCATCAAAAGCTATTGCAACCTCATAATATGATAATAATATGGGTATCTTGACCAAAAATGCCCCCGAGGACCACAGGTGACCATAGCTGTCATGTGAAAGATCAATTTACATCATATCATTCTTGGGTGCCCAAACGACACCCCGAATCCAAGGTGAACTGAACTCCCCCACCAAGCATCCATCATCCGCTGATCTTCCGACATCAGGAGGCCTAGGTGCCAGCCATTGCCTGGAGCCTGGAGACAGCCTTTCCCTGGGAACATAACTAGGGTTCCATTGGGGCCAAGAGCAGCCCTTCCAAATGATGTGGCATGACATGGCTCAAGGATGCCCAAGGTGCTTTGGAAGTCCAACTTCAGCTCTTCCAATTCTTTCCTGCGGCAAGGCTGCAACAGGCGAACAAGATGAACAAGACAAGCTGGCGGGTGGCTCAACTCAAAATTGTGAGTCAGATTATGTCAGGTTCAAGTAACACCCCATAACACCCCTAAATCAATGGCCATTTAGGCCTTATATGGTACAGTACCTCCAATTTAGGATCCTGAAATTCCCATTGACTAAAGTGGAAAAAGGTTTCAATACGAAGTCATGGCCCGGGCCCATGACGGGATGAAAAAACGGGCTACCCCCCATGAGATCCCTGTGGCACCTCACTGAGTCGACAGCGGAAGTGTCCACGTGTTGCACCTCGCTGCTGCGCCTTAAAGCCAAGCGGAGGGTACCACGGGCCATGCTTCGATATGTTTCCCTTATGATGTGTATTATGGGGCAAGTAGTATGTTGTCCATGTTGTTCAATATTACTCTTATTTTGTTTGTTGATGTTTGTTGTTATGACATTATGATTGTCACCATTCTGTATCATTCTTACCATTCTTGTCCTAATTATGGACACAGTCATCTATTATTGGAAACTATGGTTACTGTTTCAATGATCATTTGGGCCGAAGACTTTTTTTGCAAGTGATGGTGATTATTGGTGTTAGTGAAGATCCTCCAAAGTCCCAAATATACTTTTTGGAGATTGTTGAAATTGATTAAAAGCGAAGGCTTCGAGAGAATTGGGAGGACTCTCCAGTCTGGTTTGGGCTGATTTAGCTGATTCAGCTATCTCTTCCGGGCATACGCTTTGGGATATTGCTTCGGGGGAAGGTCATCATTTCCCTGGCCAAAGTGACTTGTTTGGCTGCTGAACTGTGGAGCAGGCATTTGCCCAATGGATCCTGAGCCTAGCCGTCCTACTTTCTCTGGTGGCATCAGGCATCAAACATGGTAAAGACGTGTTGGTGCCATCTCCCTAGCACCCCTCTCATCCATGCAGACTTGTTGAGCACGAGGATCTTTTGCCAGCTCTCCACTCGCTCGCGTTCCTCCTGGAGACCGAGCACAGTACAGCTGTTGCAGCAACCGGGATGCCATTCATGTGACTCCTACTGTATCAATATTTATCCTTACCCAGGGGCCAAAAAAATAGGCACCATGTGGGTGAGCCCCAGCCACCCCTGTCCTTCTCGAACCTGGTGACTAAGCTGCGTCGTTCTTCCCTCTCGTGTTTCATTTCTGCTTCCAGCCGTTGTATTCCTCAAGCTCAAGGGCAATGAGCTGTGAAATGTTAAAAGGCCCATGGTTAGGGAATGTTAGGGATGCGGACAAACAAATCTCATAGCAATTGGATACGAATTTGGCAAATTTAAATGCACATTATATTCATATACTGTATATATATATGTGTGTGTGTATGTATATATATATATACACATTCACGCTTGCAAGACCACAGGCTGCATGCCAACCACATGCGATGAATGGGCACTTCGATCACCCAGGCCGTGATAAGTCTCCGCCAAACAATCATGCGCGTGTTCAAGCAGTTGACTTTGCTCATTGGGTTGGTTCAAGGGAAACTCTCTACAGGGAACATCCGCAAACACCATCCAGGTCCAAGGAGGGCAAGTGCCGTCAAGGAGCGTTCCACCTCCTTGGTTGACTTACTCCTCAGGTGCGGATGGGGATCGCCCAAGTCGGCAGATCTTGGGTCAGGTACCATCCAAGACCATCCAAGAGAAAATCCAAGCGCATCCAAGCTGCAAACGTTCAACCTCCGACTTTAACGCCTTCTCAAATTCCTGGCTGGTCCATGTTCCCTGAAGGCAAAACCAATTACAGTGCCTGTAGGCCAAGGATACCGGGGAAAGTCCCAAGTTTGAGGTAGGTTTTTTCGTGTTGATAGTGTGACATATATATAATATTATATAATCAGTCGATCAATCAATCAATGAATCAATCAGTCAATCGATCGATCAATCAATCAATCAATCAATCAATCAATCAACGAATCAAGCAATCAATCAATCCATCAATCAAATCAATAAGCAAATAAATAAATATGACACACATATACGTAGACATATGTAATTATATATATATATTATCATCTACTTTCATTGGGGGGGGCGTTCCATTGTCATGTCCGCTTGCTGGAGGCTATCCTGAGTCTTACCCGTGGAATTCCACAAGGAACCTCGTCCCCAAGCAAAAAGGATATCATCCCATGGCAACTTCAAATCGCAGAAAATAGGTGAGTGCTGAATTTTGATCCTCAGCCTTAGCCATCTTGGAGCTCAAGGAGGCACTGAAAAAAGCCGACATCGTCCCCCTAGATAATTGAAAATCATATAAATTATATCAAATATATATATATATATCAAATATATATCAAATATATATCAAATATATATCAAATATATGTAATTATAATTACCCCAAATGGAGGATGAACTAATGGGATATGTGAAAATCATCGATTCCGCAAGTCCAAACCCAGGGGGACCCATGTTCAGCGCCAGGCTGCGCTGTATCTGGACCCCAGGCTGGACATGCTCGCCGCGTGGCTCGCTTCCGTCTTCTCCGATCGGGCCTTTTTTCATGGGGCCCGAAACCATGCCGCGATGATTGATCCGAATTGAATTGGACATCCATAGTTCAAAAATGATCAAAAGCTCAGGGAATTTAACTGACTTGATTTACACCTTTTCTGGCAAGGCAAATTTGTATCTGTCTGCCATTTGCACACCTCGGATTTACTTGTCAATTTCATTCAATTTCCATAGGGATCACACAAAACTCCGAAGGAAAATCGCAATCTGGAGGTCCGTCACTTGCAGCTCAACACAACGCAGACAGAGCCCCAGATCCAAAGACATTTCCCCCATGGAACTTCATAATGGTTTAAGGTTGATTTTATGGTGATTCACTGGGGCTTAATGAGATTTTATGGTGATTTAGTGGGAATGGTTTAATCACCGAACAGTGATGTGTCAGACTTCCCCAGCCTCGAAGTCTTTGCGGAGTTTGGACGTCACTTCTTTGAGTGAGCCCACCTCCACTTGCACCTGCCCAATAGCCCCCATTGCCTGTCGGCAACTCCAACCCTAACATCCAAGGCTCCAACGTTTTGGATGACACATGGATGTCGAATTACTACATGAATACACTGTCTCACCTAGATGAACATAAGTTCTTGAAACATTTGAAACTCATCAGGTACCGGGATACTCGTAAACCTCAGCAAGGCTGCCATGGCTGCCATGGCTTCCCCGCGCCTTCCGCAGCCCGCCGCCATCCTGTCCATCCAACTGCTCCAGGTGTTGGGAGATGTCCGTCAGCAACGAAGCAAAGCCACGGAGGTGTTGGGACATGCCCTGCAGGTCCTGGGGTCATGACTGGGAAGTTCCTGGCCCAGTCGCCTTAACAGGTTGTTGATGTTGGAATTGCAGCTGGGTTGCACTAGTTGCAACTTTGCGACCCGGGTACCAAAGTTGGCAGCACACCCTGTCACAACAGTACCAGCAGCAATTTGTTTTTGTTTTCGGGGCGGCCTAAGAAATTGACTTTCACAAACAAGTAGCCCGGTGAATGGGTTTCCCACATTTTGTCCATTTGTGACTTGGCGGGGCTAGAGATTTTTGCTAGGTCGGCAGGGTTGCCTTGACACGGCCATGTTTCGCGCTTTCCCATTCACAGTTTTCTCCCCCTCAAACCAGAACAAATATGATCTGTTTTGCTGTGTGGCCCATTGCACCCGCAAAAATTTGCATGTTGCTCAGATGTTCCGCGCAAACCGCATCACGTTTTGTTCTTCAGCAACCCTGCTCCTGGCCCACACGTTCGCTGAAGATTACTCGCTCGTAGTCCGACTGCCGCAAAGCAGTCTCCAGCTGCTCCAAACGACCTGAGGCACCGATGGCCAGGACGCGCACTGCAGGTCACAGGAAGGAATCTTTCAAAGGACCCATCTACGGGGAGTAAATGTAAGTGTCTTAAGTTGGGATCAGCGCACGCATTTCTGGATATGATATAATGGTCACCGCGCCAGCCAACAAGACGGTGACCGCACTAAGATCGCAATTCACCATATGCTGTTATCTATCAACCGATCAATCGATCCACTCAAATGCACACATACATCCATCCATCTAAAATACATGTACATGTACATATACACAGGCATACGGCAACTACATTTAAATATACGGATTTTAAATATACGAACAGGTATTTGAGACTAAGGTTTTCCTAGGCCCGCCTCGCCATTTAAACATACGGAATCCAATTCAATCCAACTCGTTTAAACATACGGTAGCTACATTTAAATATACGAACTGGTATTTTATACTACCTCCTGGGCCTCGCGGTCTGGCCCGTCCTCCACATATTTAAATGTCGTTACCATGTACATAGACATAGACATAGACAGATACACAGACATAGACATGTACATATTACAGCAACGGACAATCACTTAGAAGAAATGTATAGAAATGTTCCCAAATTTTCTGTCTCACAATTAGAAATGCTTGTTTTGGAGGTTTCCACGCTTAGAAGATCACCTCAAGAAGATCTGAGCAGTATCGTCCCGGATCTTCTAAGTGCGGAGCCCTTGCCAGCTAGTGGTTGCTTCTCTAACGTTTTGCAGTTATCAAGCCGCTATACCGAACCCTTTTCAATTGTGCACCTTAGTGGGACGCGAGGAAGCAAATGCCCCCCCGCGGGTCCAATCTGGCTGGAGAAACATGCCACGCCACAAGGTGGAAGGTTCTCATATGCGGCCGAGACATCTAATCAAAGAATAGGATTAATACTATTACTGTGAAGATGGTTTAGAAACGTACAACAGGCCTGATGCTGTCCCAAGACAATATGTAGCCATTGATACTGCTTCCGGGACCCACTGTCATGGGCCAAGACAAGTGGATAGTGTGGAATGCCAAGGGTGCAACAAATCCTAGCAGCGTTGTTTGTTAGATGTGACCGGAACACCTCTGAACAACATGTCAAATAAGCTCTAGAAATGGCGTTGTTTCAAAGCAAGCGTCCCCAGGCAACTTTGACTGCTGGCCTGGTAATTTGAAAACAGCGATGGCACCAACCACTCTCTTTCTTTCCCGCTCGTCAAAACTTTGATGCACCGACGCAGTCTGATCAGGGCACGGGCCAAAAAGCTGGTAGTGCTCATTCCTCGACCTTGCGCCCTGTCAAAGGTAGAAGCTATACAACTATGGTGTCAACACGGGGTGTACCAGCAATCCAAGCATCCAAGTTTGCTCAAGTCAATCGGCTTAGCATGTAGTAAAGGCTTGTGAAGCATGGCGAAGTGCAGCTTAAAAGTACCGATGTCATTCCAGGCATGTAACATGATGGCTGCCCCTTTGTGTAGACCATCTCTTTGATGGCACGAAGGAGACCTGCACGGTTCGCACAAGTAACGCGGCACCCGATGCATTTGCCTAGCCAGCAACCCTGCACAAAGGAAGTAAGTCCGTGGAAAAGGTAAAGACTTGCTTACCCTTTCTAATAGATAGCGGCGCACGTGAATGCATGTGCGTGTGCACGTTCGAAATTGACATCAACCGGATAGCATAAAGCCAAAGCGTGCCACAAACTCCGGGACAAGTCGACTCAAAACATAGTAGCCTCGTCTCCGTAAATAGCCCATACGACCCAGACCAGGAGGAACTGCGACTTCCGCTCCATGTTCTTGGCACGGAGTAGCAGCTTCTCGAGGTGCGATCAGTCTCACGGATCACCTTGTGCAAACACATGGGCAACATGGGAGATTTGTGCCGTTCACACTTTCGACAGATGAAGAAGTCTTTTGTCATCTGTGTTTCCTGCGTTTCCCATGGGACTTCAATCCTAGATGAAACTGTCTAGTCTATGCTGGTATACAAAATAAGGGGCATTGCATTTTTTTGATGGAGCCATCCTTAATGACCAGCTGGAATCCCTGTAGTTGCTACTTTGCAGCCTGGCCAGTTGATTGAACATGCAGGAAGTGGAACACATGGGATGAGGGGAAGCAATCTCAGAAACACAGTGTGACTTGACTATAAACATACTGCAAATTCAACCCGGTAGGCCTGAGAGGAATTGTTGTGGAGCCAAGCAACCAAAAGATTGCGGAGAACTTTGGCCCGCCACTGCGCTGTGCTGTAATACCTGTCAAATCTCCTGTTTTTTCAATCTAGTAAGTGCAGATGTTTCAGACCGTCTTTGCCCACCTTGCACTTCCGTACATCATGAAGATCACAAAGCAAAATCAATGCCCAAGGACCCAAGGACTTGCTTGACCGTGAGTGGACTTCATAAGAAGTGTATCTTTTGAGTGCTTAGGTAGATTGGCGGTAAACGACAAAAGACACAATCTGTTTGATAGCCAGTCGATGAAGGCAGGCCCAATGGATTTCCGATTCCGAGCAGATGGGAACTGTGCACGAGCAAGTGCCGCTTGGTTCGCAGCTTGACATCGCCACGAGAAGCCTGCGGCACAAGACCTTCTTCACCAGCTGCCATGGCCCGAAGGCTTGCTGGGAAACGTGCCTCCAGGACACCCGGTAAGGGTTAGTTCAAACTTGTTGAAACAGCAGGTATTTACTACATAGAATTTGTATGAAGCCGAAATAATTCAAATCTAAGGGCCTCGGCAAGGCGCAGTTGCAAGCACGCGCGTGAACGAACGCTGCTTTTGTGCCGCTCGAGCTCGACGCACACGCCGGCGGGCACGTCTGCGTCGCTCATTCCACGCAGTTGACAGGGGCCTGAAAACATGATGTGTTCAGTGAAAGGCAAAGAGTTTCGAGAGCATAGGTGTCAAAGGTCCGCAAAATCCCCGCTCATGCATGTCAGTTGGCACATGACATTGAACAACATGCATTCGTGAAGGGCTCTTCTAGAATCCTGCGCAGCTAGAACATACTACGTAGTCGGTCAGGCATGAATCAACACTCATGAGGAGCTGGACCATCAGAGTGTCTTGTTTGGTTTCTCATATCATTCTTCGCCTCGTCCCAAAGTCTTTCATGAGGTTCTCTCCATGATTAAATCGAAAAACAAAAACCAACCATATATGATCCATAACGTCAAGGACCGTAAGAAAAGTTTGTTGTTAACGTGTCGAAGCATTGCATCATCTCTGGTACATGACACTTGACATCTAGTAACGTAAGATAAAGGAACATGCATGGCGTTAACGTGTCGTAGCGTAGCATCATCTTTTGTACATGACACTTGACATCGAGCAACGTAAGATAAAGGAAGATGCATGTAGTTAACAGGCCGTAGCGTAGCATCCTCTCTTGTGCAAGAGACGCGGCAGGCTCTAGATTTGTAGGATGCTAGTGCAAATGAACGTTATTGCACCCCGCCACCCCCCCCCACCCGAAACCCCCACAAACTAAATCCAGTAGCAAACATAAAAATAGCGTTTTCCTGTGTGGTCGCTAACAGCGCCCCTAGCTAAAGCCTAAAACTACCATGTTTTCCAACGCTTGGATAAATGAAGTCGCTCTCAGCATACATGATGTGATGTTCTAAGTGCGGGGCTTCCCTCAGGTATCATATCAATGGCAATCCCTCAGTTGTGAAGAGCAATCAAATCTTTGAAATAACATGTGTTTCTCTTGCATTCTATAATATGAACATATCTGGAAGATCTTCTAATGGTGAGCGTTTCCCAGGGCACGGTGTGATTCGGTATCAAAGGGAATCTTTTAAGTGTGAGATTTGGCGATCTTCGAAGTGCAGAGAGGCTTATACAAGGAACTTGTTGTTTTTCAAAAAGATCTTCCAAATGATTGTCCGTCGCTACATGTATTTAAATGTGTATATATATTATATATACATATCATACGTATATAATAAAATAAATATACATACGTATATATATATATGTGTGTGTGTGTGCGAAACGTCTGAACAGACGTAAAACTTCGCTGGCCGCTTATTTTATTATATAATATTTTATTATTGCAGGGGATCACCGTGGTCCCGGGGGGGTCGGTGATCAACGAAGACACCTCCCCGGGACCCGTGTAAACGTACCTGCGGGACTTTGGTGGTGCACCTGGGCGCATTTAAGTCGCAGCTGGTGGCCACCATAGTCCCATATATATATATACATATATATATATATGTACATGTCATTTTTAATATAGCGACGGACATATACTTAGAACATCATTTTTCCAAAATATCGGAACCTCTTCTTAGAACATCAAAAGTACCATACTTAGAACATCAAAAATATTTCTAAGTATTCACTTAGAACATCAGAAAAACAGATACTTAGAAAATATCCTTTGATTTTTGCATACTTAGAACATTAAAACACACATATACTTAGAACATGTCCTGTTACTTTGGTAAATCTGCATATATACACACAAATACCTTGGTGAACACCATACTTAGAACACTT
>Ga0126342_10019692_pt1 | contig 11434 bp, 8 predicted proteins | sample Cyp1metagenome_FD_92528 | JGI IMG/M metagenome (GOLD analysis project Ga0126342, IMG submission 92528) | Coral microbial communities from Lord Howe Island, Old Settlement Bay, Australia - Cyphastrea 1 metagenome | ecosystem: Host-associated > Invertebrates > Cnidaria > Coral ... | reverse complement strand
TTTTTTTGTTGTTTTTTTGTTTTTTTGGTTTCTTGGTGTTTTGCTTTCTTGGTTCGTTGTTTCTTTTGAGGGACTGGCAAAAAAAGTGGGAGGGTCTAACTCTTTGCCACTTTTCCCTCCTTAGGCATTGCAAATTTGTTTGTGGTTGTTTCTGCTTGCTTTAGGTCTCTGGTTCCATTAGAAACCATGTAAAAACCAGGGAAAAACAGGTATCCTTGGGGGAATGTTAGGGGCTTGGGGCATGGATTAAGCAATTGTGGTTTTGACTTATTTTTGAAAACATGCCAGAAGACTATGAAAAAACAAAGGCAGCCAATGAGTACGTTTTTTGATATTGACATTGCTGACTACAAACCCCAGTTTCCCTAGTACATCCCACCCATATGGGAATGTCTCAAAATGAGGCAAGCCTTTTTTTAAATTAGCGTTTTGGGGGTCAAAAAGGGCGCGCCTCATTTTGAGACGTCCCCATATACCACTAAGACCTCAAAATGAAGAGATTTTCACTTCAGGCACTTAATGAAAATATTAGATCATAGAACTGATTTTTACTTAGTTTCACTTATTTTAACTTATTTTTTTATATATTTTTGAAGGTTCACTTGAAAACTAAATGCAGTGTAGCCTTCAATTGAACACTACTTCCTAGAGATGTTGTGAAATCATCTCTAATTTTGATGCTCAAGGACTCAATTTATCTAAACTTATAAATGTTACTTCTTTCTCCATATGGATATGTCTCAAAATGAGGTGTCCGTTTTTGGTTCCAAAATAGCTACTTTAAGAGGAAAAACGGACACCTCATTCTGAGACATTCCCATATGTTTACTTTTTTAAAATGTTTGAAACCTAGCTGGTCTACTTTCTGTTTGAATATATATATATATATTTTTTTTTTAGACCTGCATATTTTTCTTTTCACAATGTTTTGCTATTTAATATGTTGCAATTTCTTATACTTTGTCCCTTTCACTTTTTATATTTTGAAATATTTTGTAAACATATCATATTTGCTACCTATTGTTTCATATTTAATCCTTTTTCCAAATTTTAAGAATGGTTAATTATTTTGATTTTTTTCGGTTTGGATTTTCTACGTAGTTGGCATTCTATAACTCATATATATTTGAATACATATAAAAAGTTCTATTTTTTCCTTTTCGGAAATTTCGGAATGTTCTGAATTTTCTGAAATTTCTGAATTTCCTGAATTTTCTGTATTTAAATATATATGTATATATTTCTGAATTTTCTGAATTTTCTGTATTTAGATATGTATATATATATTTATCTATTTCTGAATTTTCTGAATTTCTGAATTTTCTGAATTTTTAGGAATTTTCTGAAATTTCTGAATTTTTAGGAATTTTGTGAATTTTCTGTAATGATTTGCAGTGGTTTTATAATGTTTATATTTTTTATTATTTTAGATTTTCATTTTTTCTGCAGAGTTTGAAGTGTTGGTCTGATATTTTCTATCACAAGAAATTGTAAAATTTTTGAAGAAACAAAAGAAGTTGACTCTCAACAAATTCAACATTACAGAAAATAAATATACATTATGGTCAAATAATCTTCTTTTAGACACTGTCATGCATAGCAAACATAAGATTCAAGAAGCTACCTTTGCTGAATTTTTACTGCAAGGGAAATATCACGCTGAGGACTTTTGTTTCTGAGGAAGTTTCAGTTACTGTTTTTTTTCTGTGAAAGATCTGGCCTTCATAGAAATTGTCCTTCTCAAAATTTTCCTGTCCAGGAACTATACATTACAGAAGGTTATCTTTTCAGTAAAAAGGGATAGTTCCTTTCCAGGAACCATACCTTAGAGGAAGCATTATATACAGAAACTGTCCTTACCAGGAAGTATTCCTCATAGGAAGCTTTCACTTATTTTCACTTATTTTAACTTATTTTCACTTATTCTCACTTATTTTTGAATAGCATTCGACTATATTTGATTATATGTTCATTATTCTGTTATAAGTTCACCTAAACGATTAGTAGAACTTAAAACATCATATCTTTTAAAATACAATTTAAACAGGATATTAGCAACTCATCAGGTACTTAAAAATTCATTACGTGCCTGAAGTGATAATATCTTCATTTTGAGGTCTTAGCACAAAGGTCTTTACAGGCTTGGGTGAGGGACTGAGGGATTGGATTAGATTAGATTGGATTAGATTAGATAGATTGGATTGGCTTGGATTGGCTTGGCTTGGATCGGATTGGGTTGGATTGGATTAGATTAGATAGATTGGATTGGCTTGGATTGGATTGGGTTGGGTTGGATTGGACTAGATTAGATAGATTGGATTGGCTTGGATTGGATTGGGTTGGATTGGATTGGACTAGATTAGATAGATTGGATTGGCTTGGATTGGATTGGGTTGGATTGGACTGGATTGGATTAGGTTAGATTAGATAGATTTGACAGGATTGGATTGGATTAGATTAGATTGGATAGATTGGATTTGAGTGGGTTGGAGTAGATTGGGTTGGGTTGGGTTGGATTGGAATAGATTAGATTAGGTTAGATTGGATTGGATTTGGTTTTGCTGGATTGGAATTAGATTGGATTGGAATTAGATTAGATTACATTAGATTGGATTAGATTAGCTTAGCTTAGATTAGATTAGGTTGGATTGGATTGGATTGGATGGGATTGTTGGATTGGATTGGATTGGATTGGATTGGGTTGGATTCGATTGGATCAGATCAGATCAGATTAGATTAGATTGGATTAGGTAGTGCCAGTATACCATCAGTTTGCCACCAGTATACCACCAGTATACCACCAGTATACCACCAGTTTGCCACCAGTATACCACCAGTATACCACCAGTATACCACCAGTTTGCCACCAGTATACCACCAGTATACCACCAGTATACCATCAGTATACCACCAGTATACCACCAGTATACCATGGTAGACGGTCAGTGGAATTTCCCAGTTTCCCCCTTAGTTCATAGACATTGCCAAGCCGCATTGTGGAATCTCCGTCTCTTTCTCTGCGAGCTGACCATATCCGGGCTGACCATCTCTGGTGAAGGTGACGCCATGGCTCCGGTTCTTGAAGCAAGCTAGGCAAGTTGCCTACTTCCAGAAATCATTCCATGTATGAAACCAACTTACATGGAAAATGATTCGCCGCAAAAACCTGGTGCCCATTGTTCTGAGCACTTTCCAAAGTGCTCGGAATTCCAATCACTGGGAAATGCGCCGTTTTAGGAATAGGATTTCCACCAGTGTTTGTGGCACTTTACGGGCTTTCACAACATTTTTACGGTTGTTGTTTTTGACACTTTTTGCCAACCATGCGCCTCAAAAGATGATATGCCTTTCTTTGTGAAAGAAATGCACAGGGATACGATAGTGGCTTTTAAGGCACTTGAAAAATGATTTGCTGCGTATTTTTTTCCCCTGGCTGCTGTTCCATTTGCGTCTTTGGACTCGATCTGGAGCATTGTGCCAGAAACAATTTTACATCAGCAATTTCGACCGCCCCGCAAAATAATTCCAAACCCTGGGTTTGCCCAGGAATGGGATATACCCCGTAAAATTGCATGTCTAAAAGGGCAATGATGATAAACCACTGGATTTCTGAGTAATTTATTTGTGGACAAACTCGTGTTTGAACAAAAAAAATGCCCGGTCTTTTGAAAATGTCTGGGCCCTGATCCCCAAACAAAACGAACGGTTGATGAAACTTCCATCTATGTTGTCCTTCTTTAGATCTACGTGCTTAAAACGCATGGTTTATTGCAACATAACCCAAGCAGTTGTGGCGATGTAAAACCCCATGTTTTCACAATCACTGGACCCCTCAAAATCCAGCCTACCTTCGTTGCCAAGTAGGTGGGAAAACCCGTGCCTCAGGCATCAAAGGATCTCCTCTGGGTGCCCAAACAAGGCTCGCACAATTTCAATGAACAACGTGTTGTGCATGGGAACCAGCCGTGATCACTATCTTTGAGAAAAAACAAAAATAAATTGGATTAGTCTGGGTTATTTGGGGACCGCGGTTTCTTTAGCTGGTTGTTCGAAACCATCCCCAAAATATGAAGTCGATTGGGATAATCATCCCAAATAGGACCGAAAATTATTGAACAATATGCTTGAACAACGTCACCAAACTGCCACTGTACCAGTAGTACCGCGGTGGCGGAAGTTTCAAAAATAGGAAAGCTATATGAGAGGTTGGTTGTTGTGAATCACAGATGGCAGAGCGAATCCACTGATGGACTGAAAGGTGGTTGGAGTTGTGCTTTTTGCAGTGGTTACAGTGGTTGCAGTGGTCGCCTGGTCGGTCACCTCACCCACAACTGCTGGATGTAGTGTGGTGTAGTCAAGCTGTAGTTGTAGTCATAATGTAATGGAGTGTAATGTAGTTTAGTGTAGCGTAGTGTAATGTAATTAGTGTAGTGTAATGTAATGTAGTTGTAGTTGTAGTTTGTGTCATGTAGCGTAATGTAATGTAACTAGTGTAGCGTAATGTAATGCAACTAGTGTAGTCCAATTTGGTGTAGTGTAGTGTAGTGTAATTGAGTGTAGTGTGTGTGTGTATAGTAGAGTGTGTAGTAATGTAGTGTAGTTGAAGCTATAGCTGCAGTTGTAGTTGCAAGTGTAGTTAGTGTAGTGTAGTGTAGGGCAGTGTAGTGTAGTGTAATTGAGTGTGGTGTAGTGTAGTGTAATTAGCGTAGTGTAGTGTAATGTAGATTTAGTTGTAGTTGTAGTTGGAGCGGGGTGGAGTGGAGTGTAGTGTAGTGGTGCTTGTAGTTGATACTGCTACAAATACCTCACGTTTTGCTTACATCTGACAACATCCAGAATTCCTTGCGCCTGCCGTGCAAAACCACATCTGAACTTTCAAAAGTGGTCCGAACATGTAGTAATGTTTTGAACATTTTGACTTGGAAATGTGCTTCGTGCCAAAACTGCGTGCACTTTTTCAACATCTCAACTTCCAAAAGTGCCCGAGACCTTCAGTTTTTAACGCTTTTGACTTCGAAATGTGCTTCGCGCCACAACGGCGTGCACTTTTTCGACATCTCAACTTCAAAAAGTGCTCTGAATGCGCGGTGCTCTCTATATTTTGACTTCGAGATGTGCTTCGCGCCGCTGCCACGTGCACTTTTTCGACATCTCAGCTTCTAAAAAATGTTCCAAAGCTGCGGCTGAGCTGAGCATTTTGACTTTGAAATGTCTTTGGCGCCAGAACGACGTTTGCTTTTTTCGACATCCAACTTCTAAAAGTGCTCTGAAGCTGAAGTGCTTTTTGTACATTTTCGACTTCAAAATTTGCTTTGCGCCACTACAGCATGCAGTTTTTTATCTCTCATCTGGCCAGATGGCTCCGCACCCGCCGCTTTAGCGAGCCTACTTTTCGACCCTCCGGAGCCACAAATCATTGGGAAAAACACTGTTTCGCGACTTCCCCACATTTTCGCGCGCCTGCATCTTCTTTCTTCTGACTTTCTCTTCTCTGATCTTCTCTCTTCTTCTCTTCTCTTCTCTGATCCTTCCCACCTCTGCTTTTCCTTTGTCCATATTGTCGGAAATTTGATATTTAAACTTCCTTCGACGAGGTTGGCCATGAAATGAGAGCTTGCCTTATGGTATGCAAACCCCAAGTACCACAAACTGGCTGAACATATCTTGAAAAATGGGTTGGGTGTGTCTGAAACTTGTAATTACTAATCAAAATGCCCTCCAAGGCGCCCAGCGGGCCGTGAGATCAGTGTGACCGGAAAGGGAATGCACTGAGGATGAATTCACGGTTTATTTTTTGTTGGAAAATTTTGGAGTGACTTGAGAATCTACACGAAGCAATCCCAGACCTTGTGAATCAATCGTTCTTGGCTCGTGCAGCTTGAATTCAGGCGCTGCCCTTTTGATGTATCAACCATCAACTTTTTGAGGCATGTTCAGAATAAGCCGAAGTGTGTATATCTTATTCCCCATCCTATCTTGTTGATGGGTTCAACCTCTGTCATGTCATGGCTGGTCAACGTCATTGTATTTAAATAAATAATAGAAAATAAATGTATCTATATATATATATATGTTTTAATTGTATACAATAAACATGTATTGGTGGAAACTGCTCGTGAGCGACACAAACAAACAACCTCACGATCTAGCTCTTCAATTCTCTCACAATGCGAACGTGCTGACATCTGAACCATCATTCTGCGCTGAAACATTCCAAAATGAAGCATTTGACAAGGCATGGGTGCACCCTACATGACGTATAATTTTGTGCACATCGCAGTTGGATCGCGACGAATGCTTACTTTGGGAATTTTGGATTCCCAACCACCTTGTCGGGTGGTTTTGGCAGCTTAAACCTTGTCAAAGAAAGTTGGGAAGAAATCTTCCGAGTTACGGATAGTTAGATTTGTGGGATTTTACATCTGATGAAAGGTGGTGTGTGCTTTTACATCACATAACAATAGATCACATTGAAGGGTGGTGTGAGACTTTAAATCACATAACAACACATTACATAACAATAAATCACATTGAATGTTGGTGTGAGACTTTGCATCACATAACAATACATCACTTAAGAGTAGAACAGGTTAAAGGGTGGTGTGAGACTTTACATCACATAACAGTACACCACAAAACAATAGATCACATTGAAGGTTGGTGTGACACTTTACATCACATCACAGTACATCACATAACACTAGACGACAAAACAAAACACCACATAAGAATACATCACAAAACAATATGTCGCATCACACTACACCACCTATACCACATCACACAACAATACATCATATAACATTACATTCACAGAACGCTAAAACACATAACAACACATTACATACCAACACATCACATCACATTACATCACATATATGCCACATCACGCAACAATACATCACATGACAGTACATCAAGGAAAGTGGTGGCTATGACGAAGGGTGGTGACGAAGGGGAGTGGTGACGCAGGAAGTGGTGACGAAGGGAAGTGGTGGCCTAGGGAAAGGGTGACGAAGGTACGTGGTGACCTAGGGAAGTGGTGATGAAGAGAGTGTGGTAACTTTTGGAAGTGGCGGCTAAGGGAAGTGTTGACCTATAGGGAAATGGTGACTTTGGGAAGCGGTGTGGTGACAAAGTTGTGGCTGCATGACTGCGTGCGTGGTGCTGCAAAACGTAGTGTGCTGGCTGCATGAACGTTGCATGGGACTTGTGTCTGTGTTTGGGAGGAAGCCGGAGCATGAAACCCTGCATTTTTCCGTGTAAAGTGGCTGCAGCCGGCGATGACAGGTAGCTCATGTGTGCGGCGGGTGCGGACCGATCATTTTGACGTGTGATTGGTTCTTCCTTGGTGTTCTGCAACATGTGGTTGTTCAGGTGCGTAGTTCCATGCGCGTGTTGAATCGCAGGTTGCACATCTTATCGTAATGGCTGCATGAATGTTGCATGGGCTTTGTTTTGGGGAGAAAGCCGGAGCACGAAACCTTGTGTTTTTCCGTGTAAAGTGGCTGCAGCCGGCGATGACAGGTAGCTCGTGTGTGTGTGTGTGGGTGCGGACCGTTCGTTTTGACGTGTGATTGGTTCTCCCTTGGAGTTCTGCAACGTGTGGTTGTTCATGCGCGTAGTTCTATGCGCGTGTTGAATCGCAAGTTGCACATCGCATTGTAACGGCTGCGTGCATGTTGCATGGGACTTGTGTTGGAGAGGAAGCCCGAGCACGAAACCTTGTGTTTTTCCGTGTAAAGTGGCCTCAGGCGGCGATGACATGCGGCAGGTGCGAACAGTGTGCTTAAAAAAGAGTTTTTTTTGCTTTGGCCCAGAGAGCGGGTTTTGGAGCTGAAATTTCTCACGCGTTTGCTCGTACTTCTCTTCTAGTGTGTTTTGGAATTCAATATCTCGATATGACATTGTAACGGCTGCGTCATGTTTGCTTGGTGCCGCGGCTGCATGAGAAATACTATTGTCTTTTGCAGCTGGACACTGTGGATCGTATTGGAGTGGCTGCATCAAGGCTGCGATGGTGATTTGACAGCATGTTTTATATTTTTGGCACTGGTGATGTTCCCTGAAAAAATGCATCTTTTTTTTTCGCTTTGGCGCCGGGATCCAGTTTTGGAGCTGCAATTTCGATTGCCATTATGTACCAGAAAGTTTCTCTATCTAACAACTTCTTTGTGTAAAAGCTTGCTTTTCTGCAAGCTTTGTAGTACAAAGTGGTACTGCGAAATGCTTTGTGCAAGCTTTGCCGCAGAAAGATGTATTTTGTGCAAGCTTTGCAGTACAAAGTAGTACTTGGAAGTACTTTGTGCAAGCCCTGTAGTACAAAGTACTACTGGGAAGTACTTTGTGCAAGTCTTGTAGTGCACAGTAGTCCTGGGAAGTGCTTCGTGCAAGCTTAGTAGTACAAAGTAGTACTGGGAAGTACTTTGTGCAAGCTTTGCAGTACAAAGTAGTACTGGGAAGTACTTTGTGCTAGTCTTGTAGTACAAAGTAGTTCTGGGAAGTGCTTCCTGCAAGCTTCGTAGTACGAAGTAGTACTGGAACGTGCTTTGTGCAAGCTTTGTAGTACAAAGTAGTACTGGAACGTGCTTTGTGCAAGCTTTGTAGTACAAAGTAGTACTGGGAAGTACTTTGTGCAAGTCATGTAGAACAAAGTAGTAGTAGAGCTGGGCAATACTTTGTGCAAGCTTTGTGATACCAAGTAGTGGTAGTACTGGGAAGAGCTTTGTGCAAGCTTTGTGGTACAAAGTAGTAAGTAGTACTGGGATGTACCATCGGCAAGCTTTACAGCACAAAGTAGTCAAAGCAGTTCTGGGAAATACTTTGCTAAAGCTTTGTAGTACAAAGTCGTACTGGGAAGTGCTTTCTGCAAGCCCTGTCGTACAAAGTAGCAAGGGGAAGTGCTTTGTGCAAGCTTTGTGGCACAAAGTATTTTGGGAAGGCTTTCCTGTTTAAATGCATCTGTGTCTCAAGCTTCTGTGTGCAAAAGCTTTCTGCGCCCATTGGTTCTTTTATGCACAAGACTTCCCTCTGACAGTAAAAGCTTTCTGGCGTGCAGAACAGCTGAGACGAGTTGAAACGAACTTCGAGGAGATGAGAAAGGTTGATCAGTGCTGGGATGAGATGAAAACAGTTGAGAAGAACTTACTTAGATAACATGTGAGAAGAGATGGGATGAGATAAGATGAGGTGAGAAAGGGTGAGAAGAGCTCACATGGTTTGAGATGAGATGAAGTGCCGAGTGTGAAGTGCAAGTGTGAAGTGTGAAGTGCACGATGTGAAGTGTGCACTGTGAAGTGTTAGTAAAGTGCACGGGCCTGGCCGGCACACGGCACATGCAAGTTCTATAGATGGGAAAAGTCTTATATATAGTATTATAACCCTAAGTTGAGGCAACTTCCGCCCCGCCTCGTGCGGGTACTACTGGTAGGTTCATTGCAAAGGTAGTCGTTGCTTGCAAGCACATTTTTCTTTAAGCGATCTGTGCCCTAGACTATGTACATGAGGCATCTAGGGGTACCCCAATGCGTCAGAGACACTCAGCCACAAAGCATTATGCTTCGTGAATCCCCTCGAAGTGGGCTATTCCAATTGTCAAATGGGTTAAAATGGTTGTGAACCATTTATATTAATAACCACTGCAGATCCATGGGATGATCCTCCAAATATCAACTTCCTGTTTTTGTCCGGCTGATCGTCTCTTCAGCAACTGCCCTGAGTCTCGCAAATTACTGTAGTGCTTGGAAAAGTTTTAAGTGTCAGCTACAACTAGGACTTTTGCAAAAAGTTGTATATAACTCTAACTTCCACCTATTTTTTGATAACTTTTGAAACGGCATGAAATTTCATATACGAAAACCCATCAAAATAAGTAAAGTTGGCGGCTTGCACTTTTTTTCACGGCGCATATATCATTTTCGTGTTTTCTTTTTCGGCTATATACCGAGTGTAGATTTTAGTGGTAGTACACACAAAAACTGCTTCCATACACTGTTCTTGGTTTCGCGGGGTTCCGCTTTCTGTTCGTACATTCTATATATATACATATATGTAGATGAAACTCAAGCGACAGATTCATATCGATGCACATATTCATTGCTACATGCGGTGCAGCCCTTGGGTAGAGGCTCGCAAACAGATGGATGCAAAAGAATGCAGAAGATGATCTTGAAGTGTCATGTGGTGCAGCCCTTGAGTAGGGAGCGTGCCCAAACCGACGGCATGCAAGAGTGCAAAGATTGGTTTCATCATGTGGCGCAGCCTTCGAGTAGGGTAGACTGATGTTTAAATTGGTGCCCAACATGCGCAAAAACACAATAGAAAATTATATACGCCATGCGGCGCAGCCCTTGAGTAGGGGTGCGCCCAAGCCGCTGAAGTCGTATTGACATTGGTTCAAAAGTTCAAAGAGTGATTGCAACATCAGGCGCAGCCTTTAAGTACGGGCGTCCCGAAAAAGTGGTTTCGGAGTCCTTTTTTCGTGGCAGCTGCAGTATTTTGGTGAACTTGGACGACCTCTTGGCTTGTTTTGGGACACCGTCCTTTGTTTTGATTTGGTAGGCGCGTGGCAGGTGCAATTAATATTTCGGATACCTCCGGAGCATGCCGCGTGACTTGTGGCATCTTGTGGCAGATGCAGTACTTTGTAAACTTCGGTTTGAAAGCACATCCCTACTGAAGGGCCACGCCACATGACGTAATCGTTTTGCACTTTTGGCATCATTTTTTTCATTGGTCTGTTTGGGCACACCCCTACTTGAAGGCTGCGCCGCATGACGAAATCAATCTGTGTACTCTTGCATCAATATGAATCTGCCGGTTTCGGCACACCACCTACTCAAGGGCTGCACCACATGGCAAGATCATCTTCTGCATTCTTTTGCATCTGTATATATACACCTGTCTGTTTGCACGCCTCTACTCAAGGGCTGCCCGCATGAAGCAATGATTTTTTGGCACCAATATGAATCTGTCGCTTGGGCACATCCCTACTCAAGGGCCACACCACATGGTGTAAATCTTTTGATTTTTTGCATCAATTTATTCATGTGTCTATTTGGGCACACGCCTACTTGAAGGCTGCGCCGCATGGCGAAATCAATCCAGGACCTCATGCCAAGACATCCAAGAGAATCTCACAAGATCGTCTTACAAGGATGTGCTAGAAAGGATCTTGCGAGATCTTGATACAAGAAGCTGCTAAGAGCATCGCGGAAGAGCTTTCATACAAGCGCCCCTAAGACGGGTCATCTTCCAGGTCTTCTTGCAAGGACCCCTAATACATGGCATTTGCAAAATCTTCATGGAAGGACCTCTTCATGGATTTCACCAGGAGCTCCACAAGATCTGCTCACAAGGACTTCTGAAAGATCTTGCCCAAGGGCTTCATGCCAAGACATCAGCCAGAGTTCCGCAAGATTGTCAAAAGAAGGAC
>Ga0126342_10019691_pt1 | contig 11434 bp, 12 predicted proteins | sample Cyp1metagenome_FD_92528 | JGI IMG/M metagenome (GOLD analysis project Ga0126342, IMG submission 92528) | Coral microbial communities from Lord Howe Island, Old Settlement Bay, Australia - Cyphastrea 1 metagenome | ecosystem: Host-associated > Invertebrates > Cnidaria > Coral ... | reverse complement strand
CACACAGAAGCTTTTACACACAGAAGCTTTTACACACAGAAGCTTTTACACACAGAAGCTTTTACACACAGACGCTTTTACACACAGAAGCTTTTACACACGGACACTTTTACACACAGACACTTTTACACACAGAAGCTTTTACACACAGACGCTTTTACACACAGACGCTTTTCCACACAGATGCTTTTACACACAGAAGCTTTTACAGACAGACGCTTTCACACACAAACGCTTTTACACACAGACGCTTTTACACACAGAGGCTTTTACACAGACTTTTACACACAGAAGCTTTTACACACAGAAGCTTTTACACACAGAAGCTTTTACACACAGACGCTTTTACACACAGAAGCTTTTACACACGGACACTTTTACACAGTTGCGACGGGAACCCGGAAATCGCAATTTTACCTCAGGTTTTGGCGATCGAACCTCATTTCGTGTGAAAGGGTTGCGCGGGACAACTTGCAATCGCAATTTTACCGCAGTTTTTGGCGATCGAACCTCATTTCGTGCGAAAGGGTTGCGCCGGACGGCTTGCAATCGCAATTTTACCACAGTTTTTGGCGATCGAACCTCATTTCGTGTGAAAGGGTTGCGCGGGACAACTTGCAATCGCAATTTTACTGCAGTTTTTGGCGATCAAACCTCATTTCGTGTGAAAGGGTTGCGCGGGACAACTTGCAATCGCAATTTTACCGCATTTTTTGGCGATCAAACCTCATTTAGTGCGAAAGGGTGGCGTTTCGTGCCGTCTCGTTGGCACTGCCCCGCGCCTTCAAGAGAGAAAGAGAAAAGAAGGAGAGAGCAAGAGGGCTAGAGAGCAAGAGGGCAAGAGAGAATGTGAAGATGTGAAGATGAGAAGATGTGAAGATGTGAGGATGTGAAGATGTGAAGATGAGCAGATGTGAAGATGAGAAGATGTGAAGATGTGAGGATGTGAAGATGAGAAGATGTGAAGATGAGCAGATGTGAAGATGAGAAGATGTGAAGGTTGAGGATGTGAAGATGAGAAGATGTGAAGATGTGAGGATGTGAAGATGTGAAGATGTGCGGATGTGAGGATGAGAAGATATGAAGATGAGAAGATGTGAAGATGAGAAGATGTGAGGATGAGAAGATGTGAAGATGAGCAGATGTGAAGATGGGAAGATGTGAAGATGTGAGGATGTGAGGATGAGAAGATGTGAAGATGTGAGGATGTGAAGATGTGAAGATGAGAAGATGTGAAGATATGAGGATGAGAAGATGTGAAGATGAGCAGATGTGAAGATGAGAAGATGTGAAGATGTGAGGATGTGAAGATGAGAAGATGTAAAGATGAGCAGATGTGAAGATGAGAAGATGTGAAGATTGAGGATGCGAAGATGAGAAGATGTAAAGATGTGAGGATGTGAAGATGTGAAGATGTGAGGATGTGAGGATGAGAAGATATGAAGATGAGAAGATGTGAAGATGAGAATATGTGAGGATGAGAAGATGTGAAGATGAGCAGATGTGAAGATGGGAAGATGTGAAGATGTGAGGATGTGAAGATGAGAAGATGTGAAGATGTGAGGATGTGAAGATGTGAAGATGTGAAGATGTGAGGATGTGAGGATGAGAAGATGTGAAGATGAGAAGATGAGAAGATGTGAAGATGAGAAGATGTTTTACAGACCCCCACTATTGGAAGAACCCTGCGCTCAGACGCTCTCGGGAAAAACATCTGAAGTTGACTGGTGTTGCACTGCTCGGGAACTTGTCGTGGATCCACCATAACCATAACCCATCCATGCATCGCCGGACAAAAACGGGACAACTCCCGCAGTCGCTCCTGATATTTGAGAATGTCTAGCGCTGTCCAGATCCGCCTCAATGAGAGAGATCAATGCCAGGAATAGTCAAAAAAACAACAATGATTAAGTTGTGAAAGAATAATTAGAAGAATCATGAAGAATCATACTCAGTATGTAATTCGAGAATGTAAAGATGATGGGAAAGCATGATATGCAAGGGCTTTCGTGCCTTGAAGCGGTTTGTGCCCGTGGAGGGTGTGCCACTTGCCTGGACAGGTCTCGCTGGAGCGGCGTACCATGAGGCACTCTTCTGAAACATGTCATGGAACCCAAACTTGAAGGGAAAATCGATTGGGAATGAGAAAACATGCATTGGGATTGGAATCGATTGTTTGATTCCATTGAATTCCATGTAAGGTGTCTAATCTTGGTCATCGGTACATGTTCCAGGAGGTCTGGATTCTTTTTGGGGATCTTGGTACATGATGTATTAACAGAATGATTGCTGGGAATAATTCCCCCAAATCAGTATTTAGATTATATTTGTTGGGGATGTCATCATCATATATAGTGGGTATCCTTAATTTGTTTACTCTCCATTTGAGCGGTGATATTTCCATTAAACCCTGTTTGCGCTTGTTCTTGGTAATTGAGGGTCAAAACCTATCATTTATCAGAATTTACCATTTGTAGGGGATGAACATCCATGGGCTATTTCGGTGTTCACCAGGGGATATTTCGACATATTGCGTAAACGGGCCGCGTTTTATGCTGCAGCCTGTGGTCCGCTCGGCGTCAAGGCGGCTTGCCCCAAAGGAGCTGGTCTTCGCTCCTGCGATGCACTACAGCGTGAAGAATGTTGATTGATACAACAGATAGAATTGAAATATCATAAACATCTGTTTCTTAATGTACGTATAGTCTATACAAGTATGTATGTATGTATGTATGTATATTATATATATATATTACACTAAATAGTCGGTGAAATATAGTTATGTATAATGAATTATCATGAATCATCATTATATATGAGGTATGATGTAAGATACATTATATATGAATATATATATATATGATATATGATCCGCGTGATTCTGCGTGTGTCTGTGTGCGCCCCACTGCCATTCCCAGCTCCTCGAGCAAACTCCTCACCGCTGGACTTGGACTCGAGACTCGCGGCGCAGATCCTGGGGAAACATCAGCTGGGTGGAAGTTCAAGCTGCTGGTTGAACGGTTGACGAACGATTGATAATCGGTTGATGAACGATTGATGAATCATATTGTGTGATAAAGAAAATACAATATGACAATATCTCACCACAAATTGATACAGGTTGTCTGCCACTGGCAATATATGGAGGTTTCTTAAAATGTTGGTACCCTCAAATCATCCAGTATCTATCCCATCTGTGCAGAGTCCTCCACAAGGAATGGGACTCCTCTGCCCGGCCTGGGTACCAATGGTGGGGCTTACCAAAAAGGGAAGACTTCCAACATGACACGTACCCTTCGATAATCAAACACAGGCAATGGGAAATCCCATATTTTAATCGGAGTAAATAGAGGTGTTAAATGGTTTTAAATAGTGTTCATAGGAAAATGGTCAATCAACAGGGGATTTTCCAGCCAGATTTGATTGCCAGATATCTTGAAACGGCCTATGTCCGGCCCTTTTTTGAATCGACCCCTCTGGATTTGATCGAGAAATCTGTATCATGAGCTATCAGCTATCATTGATTCATGGAAATATGGAACCAGCAAAGGATGGAAACCCTTGGAATCAAGAATATACCTTGGCGGTTTCACAAGCTTGAGCACAGCATAGGCATAACCTTATGGAATTCCTGAGATTCCTTGACAGCATTTGACTGCCAGGGACTGAAGATGTTCAAAGAGAACAAGTTGTCATATCGGCTACTATATCCATATTATATAATATGTTTGGAAGGTTTTGGAAGTATTACCCCGGATTCTGTTTTCTATTATATTCATTGGTACAAGAGCTGAGTCTATCTAGCTATTTACAAGGTTAAGGAGCGCCTGCTACCTAAGTATGTATATATATAATATACTCATTATGTATATATATATATATATATATAATATACTCATTATATATATACAGTATATATGTATATATACACCTATTATATAAATTCTTCGGATCTCGTCAACATTCTGAAAATTGTTGTCAATATTCAGCGGGGCTTAGTCCAAATGAAGACACACTTATTCGAAATAGAGATATTCTAAATGATCACAAATAAACTTGAGAAAACAAACGACGGGGAAAATGGTAGTCGAAACATGTCGGAACGGAAAAATAAAGTCACCATTCATTTACAGAGTCTTTTGATGTCTTTATACACTAGGAAAACAGTGGTGTGCTGCCAGTGAAAAAGGCAGCTGTTAGATGTCTTGAAAAAGAATGATAAATAGAGTAGAGGAACTCCAGTGGTTCCCCCTTCTTTAAATGGCCATATCATGCCTGTATTGATTTCATTTGATTTCGCCTCAAAAAAAAGGCCCCGGGGGTAAACCTGGTTTGCCAAGCAGCCCGTGAAGGAAAGGCCAAGCACCCTAAACGCCTGAGACCAGGGAAAGGACAACTTGATCAGTCTATGGGTCAATAAAAAATCATCACAAATCAATACACATCAACGCAAGTCAATCAAAATATATCAAAATGATGTCATCAATATGATAGAAGTCGTTTTACCTTCCTCGCCTCTGATCGGATGCTGATGCCGTGATGTTGACTTTGGAAAGAGAATGAGCAAGAATCACAAAAGCAGTATATATAACTCGTCATAACTCCTCATGACTCATCAACATGCAAAGAATCTTCTTCTTCATCACCCTCGTCATTCAATCTGCTTTCATGGAAGCTGCCAATCGATCTACCGAGGCAGCCTGGCAGCAGGAGACCGCAAGTTGGCAGCAGAGCCAGGCGATTCAGAGTACGAGGAACCCTGTCCTTGAGTCAAGCGGACAGCTCTCAAGATGCACAGAATGAAAATATCAATATGACATCAGGATGGTCCAGGAATGTCCAGGATGGTTTTAACATGTTTTAACCTGACGCATGTGAGGGTGTCAGAGGTCATCTTCTAAATGGTTGAAGTTTGATATGAAAGTCCTCAGGCCTCTCGAATGGATTCTGTTATCTAAAGCCTGTGAAGAAATGGCTATGGCCATGAGCGATGGGCCGTTGCAGAGGATATACTGTGTCTTGCTGACTATTGTATCCTTCTTAACACAGCATATTGAGCTTCTGGCTGACAATCTGAAGATGTTCAGGCAGTGACTGGGCCTCAGTCACCGCTTGTCAAGAAAAGAAAATCATCAGTGTATGAACCAAATCATCGAAATTCTGGACCCACCGCTAAAAAATTAAACAGAACACAGGGTTGCAACTCGCACGAGTTAAAGTGCTGACTCCGCCCTCATGGCATGTCTGAAGGCCAGCAACAGGCCAGCAATCGGCCAGCAACAGAGCTACCTGGGCTCCCCTTCTGTTGAACGGGAGGGTGAGGTCAGCGGCTGGACAGAGGCCCAAATGGTACCAACCTCATGCGGCCAATGAGTGCCCAGACTCTTTGATTTCTGTATTGAAACACATTGAAACACTAAAACAATAAGTTTCATGTTAAAACAATGGACCATTTCTATTCTGGGATCCCCCAATTTCGGACACCGAACAGCTCGCCGCAGTTTAGTCACTGCTGACCGAGGAAATCACAGTGGATCTCATATGCAGCCAACATCAGCCAACTACTAACGTCAACAAATGCAGCCAACCTTCCAACCAGCGGGGCATCCCGGCAAGCATCTCTTGTCGGATTAAGGCCAAAGAGCTTTGCTGGCCTGGATCCGACCAAGTCGTACATCCAAAGTTTCTCCAGGGGGGACACCATAATCGGGAGAAATGGGATGGATAATGTAGATACAACGAGAAATATACTCAAAAATGTGGTAGTGTAGATTGTTTGTTTCATGTTTTTTTCAAAATAATCGGAGATGTCATTGAGATGTCCTATTGATCCCACTCAATCGGCCTGTCCAACTTTACCCGCAGGCAAATTGGTGGCCCCGCTCAATGAGACAATGAAGTGGTCATTTTTGTCGTTCCCATTTTTTCATTTTTTCAGCTTGCCCATCTGATCATTGCCTTCTTGCTGCTGGCACACCCACGCCTCTCACGCTTGATATCGCTTGATCATGCTTGATCCACATTGTGGCAGTATGACATGCATGACAAGCATGACAAGCATGACAAGCATGACAAGCATGACATGGAACCATAAAAATGGATGTTTGGGATACCTTGCTCCACCCATAACCGCACTACATGCAACACATCTGACCAGCATCCACCTGCAAATCTACTTGTGACTCACCCACAACGTTCGGATCCTGCCAATGCCACGTCCAAGTGAACAGTGGGAAGGACGCAAGTACCCATATGATTTCAGAGTTGTTTTCTTGCCACTTAGAAACCATTCAGATCGTCTCAATGATAGATTGACAATGAATAAATCTGCAGAAAATTAGATACCTTGGAGGCCTTAGCGGCAGTCCACCAGTCCAAATCATGCACCACTGTTCCCGTGTCCCTGTCCATGACACGAAAGATCAGCACGTGGCCGGTGCCCATCACTGGAAAACGATCCTGAAACACTGGCTGCGAGCACTGTCTCGACATCTTATCTTTTCCTCTGACAAACCCAATCCTTTCAGCAGTCCCACCTTTGAGTTATCACATCATATGAATCAACCCTGTCCTGATTTGAAGCTGGTAAACAAAAAAATAGCAGTGATTAAGAGGCAATACTTGAAAAACCATTGTCAACTAGATCCATACTGGCTTGTCATCGCTATCACCAACAATGCGAGGTGAATCGTGCTTCATTTGGAGAAGATCGACTCATTAGTGAATCATTAGTGCTTTCAATTCCCGTGGACAATGCTGATCACTGGGAGAATCTTCACACATGTGCATGACAAAAACCACTCTGAAGTGGAGAGTTGACTTGATCACAACGACATGGGAATCAGAAACGTTAGCATTCAGGGCAGGGCTTGGTACCAGGGCTTGGTACCAGGACTTGGTACCAATATGTACCAATTCGTTTTTTTCATGTTTTTTCTGGTTCTGGGGATGCATCTTTGATTCACCGGCACTGCAGTCCTCCCAGCGTGGTCGGGCTCTTGAACCTGGTTCAACTGCACCTGAATTGGCTCGGCCATCTTTGCTGCACGATGTGACTGTGTTATCAAAATATAACAAATTAGAAGGAATTTTCTGTCTTTCTTTGAACCGATTGACTTTGAAGGTGGTGATGATGGTGATGATGATGATGATGATGATGATGATGAGGATGAGGATGAGGATGAGGATGAGGATGATGAGGATGATGATGATGATGAGGAGAATGAGGATGAGGATGAGGATGATGAGGATGATGATGATGATGAGGAGGAGGAGGAGGGCGACACTGAGTTGAAATGAGAGATCATTGGAACGCAATCACAGGGTCGGGAGTGAGTAAACTGGTGGGTTCTGAGCATGCTTCAAAGTCTCCAGTAAATTCCTGGCCGCCAAGGTGCATGGCTGCGTTCGACCTGCAGGATTTTATGCAGGATTTTGGAGGGATCCAACACAAGTTGCTAGCAGAAGCAGAAAAAAACAGCAGTGGTAGAAGTTCTGAAGTTTCCACGCGCTCAAATCATATAGATGTCAAGATCAATTGAAAAGCAAGGAGGCGAAGCAGCCATGTCTTGAGCATGTTTGAGCGCTGCTTCGACCAGCCTACAACAAAGCCATCCAGTTCGACCTGGCAGATGTCGCCAGCTGGGCAACGGCTTCTAATCATCATGAACCAGGTATCATGACAATTGTTTCACGTAAATGCAAACAGCAAAGACAAAGCTCCCCGTGGCAAGTGGGATGCATCGCCACCTCAACCGATACTGCCAGGCCGTTCTCAGACACCGAGAGATCAGCACTATGGCAACACACCTGGCTATGTTTTGAGAGGAACCATGGGCTCCGGTTTGGGGCATGTCCAGCATATTCCAACATATTCCAACATATTCCAACATATTCCAACATATTCCAACATGCCTACAGACCGGCAAAGATGAGATGAAGTCTAGGCGCCCTTTTCTGTGGCCCATTGGCAGCTGCGCCTCGATCATGCTGCAAAGGGAGACCTGTTGGCGTCCATGCAGACCTGCAATCTGCAGAGCATGGCCAGACTTCTTGTTCCATCTCGCAATAACCAAAAAAAACATCATGTTCACCACACAACCAAGAAACAAATATCATCTTGACTACGTTGACGTTGACTACATCGATTCCATCATCAACTCCTGAATTCCTAAATCTTCTACTTGAATCTAATTAATACGTGTTTGCCCTTTGGCCGTCGTTTTGTATGTTTTTGCAGTGTTCATCCCCAAGCCAAGCATGCAATGTTTTGTCCAGGAGCGCTGTAGTGCTTGGATCGGTCGGATCGGTGCAGATTTTCCTAAGTTAAAAGCTGTTCGGAGAAATGTAACTCAAAATATGTTTGATTGGCCTCAGCTTACAAAATGTGCTGCTTATGCCTTAGCATCCTCAGCGGCCATGTGCTTGATGAGGTCGACCACTCGGGAGCTGTAGCCCCACTCATTGTCATACCAGCACACCACCTTCACAAAGGTTGGGTCCAACATGATGCCGGCCTTGGCATCAAAGGTGCAGGAGATGGGGCAAGTCTCAAAGTCCGTGGACACCAATGCCTCGTCGGTGTAGCCAAGGAAGCCCTTCATGTCACCCTCGGATCGCTTCTTCATCTCAGCGCAAATCTCCTCATAGGTGGTCTCCTTCTCCAACTCAACAGTGAGATCCACAACGGACACATCGATGGTTGGCACACGCAGGGCCATGCCTGTCAACTTGCCCTTCACTTCTGGGATCACCTTTGCGACAGCCTTGGCTGCGCCCGTCGAGGAAGGAATGATATTTCCAGGACCAGCACGGCCACCACGCCAGTCCTTCTTGGAGGTGCCATCCACGGTTGGCTGAGATGCAGTCATGGCGTGGCAGGTGGTCATCAAACCACGCTTGATGCCCACTTCTCCTGCAGAACACGCACCGCAGGGGCCAGGCCGTTGGTGGTGCAGGAGGCACAAGAAACGCACTCCATGGATGGATCATAGGTGTCCTCGTTCACGCCCATCACGATGGTGTGGGAATCATCCTTGGCAGGGGCAGAGAAGATGACCTTCTTGGCACCCGCCTTCAGGTGGCCCTGGACCTTCTCGGTGGTCAGGAAGACACCGGTGGATTCGCAAACGTATTCGGCCCCATGCTCTCCGAAGGGGATCTCGGCAGGGTCACGGGTGTGGGACAAGGCGATCTTCTGACCATCCACCACCAAAGAATCACCATCAGCCTCAACGGTTCCATCATACTTGCCGTGAATAGTATCATATTTCATCATGTAGGCCAAGTAATCGGAGTCGTAGCTAGCATTGATCAACTTCAAGTCAGTCTCAGGATCCTTCATGGCAATGCGTGCCACCTGACGTCCAATGCGCCCGAAGCCGTTGATGCCAACGCCCACCGCCTGCAGGGAGGTGCGCTTGGAGCGCTGACCGGCCATGCCAGCAGCTGCCAGGCCAGCCACGGCACCCACCCCAGCCAGGGCTCCCATGGAGGTGGAGCTGCTGGAGCTGTTGCTGTTGGAGTAGCCCTGGCCACGCAGGTTGCTGACCCGGGCCTCAGGGGCCACGGGGGCCACAAAGGCTCCACTCAAGGCGCTGCTTGCGGCAGCTCCGGCAAAGAGCATGGCCACGTTCTCCATGGTGGAAGGCATGGTTGTCTTGACTTAAACCACAAGCAGCAAAAAACTGAGCCAGAGCAAATCGCTGCAAGGAAGCAAACTTGAACTATGCAAGGGTAACGGAAGCAATGTCAGAGATCACAAGACTTCTTGACATATTATGGATACGCAAACAGCCATTACCGGCAGCAACTGTAAACAGCAATGCCTGCGGAGAATGCCCAGATGGCGCATCCGGGTACAGTTGCGTCTTCTTTGGGGGTCTCACTCCGTGGTTTTCCCCCGTACGGTTGCGCTAGATGCTGTTTTGTGGCCCACAGGGCAGGGTGGTTGTTTGTTGGGTGTCTGGAATGGTTCTGCAGCAGCACTTGATCGGAGCCAACTAATGCTAGATGAGTGACGAGAGCTGTTAGAGGACATAGCTGTGTTTTCCATGTTTTTCCATGTCTTGTTTGCACGCTTTTTTTTTAAACGTTCTCAATCTTTCTCAAGTATGTCCATGTCAGACTAGATAATTTGCCCGCAGCATTTATATTGGCCATAACATATTTGTGAACTGCAACGCTGATCAATGACCACTAAAATTACGCTGACCTCTTGAGACGTGAAATCAAGCCAGCGGCAACATGTAACAAACAGGCTGCAACGTCAATGTCATGGAACTATACTTGCAGTAGAGTGCTTTGTTAACACGACCTGCAACGGTTCCCTACCCCACTGGAGTAGGAAGTCTACCGCAGCAATTTGCAGGATGAGAAATGCCACTGATCAGCAACATCCTTTTGTCGCCCAAGTCCTCTCATCTGAGCAACTGTCCGGCACTTCCATGTTCATCCATGGAATTGCCACTTTTCCAGTGAATGACATGCCGACATGCTGTTGCTGGATCCAAGACATTGGTGTTTCTCTCAATCAATGCTTGTCGGGGATTCTTCCACCGGATTTGACAGAGAAACCTACCAGATTTTTGTGTGGCACGAACACTTTGGGCCTACAGCATCCAGAGCGGCTCATGCAATTCGACCCCAAAGTGGCGCGAGACCAGTGCAACCTGGTGAGTCAGCCAATGGCAGCAAGCGAGGTAGGGGAATGTGACGAAATGTTCGGGATGCAACAGTGAAACAGAGCATGTTGAGACTTTGGATAGTGACGATTTGTCCAGACAACTTCCAATTCGTTAACAACCGCTGATGCATCTTCGGATCTGTGTTTGATCTGGGTTTGGACTCTAGACTTTACAACTCTGCGATGCCCTTGTCCTGTGAATTAAGGAATGTCCGCCACGCGAACCTCCCTACTTGAGGCACATACCTCCATCCACCGGCATCCTGACAGCAAATTCGCGGGGAAACTGGGGAGAACCCATGGGTTTGCCGGGCACTAAATTTTGGGACCCCAATGGTTCTTGTTAAGTTTGAGCTTCTGAGAGGATGTCCAATGAAACTACTATCGTTCTCCCATCATCCCGGCCGAGACCCCAAACGCTTCAGGGCCATCATCCCGCAACCCTTTGTGGCTGATGCGGTAGGCACAGCTACATGCAGCCTGCAGGGACGAGGAGGGGATGGAATGAGATGGATATGTATTAAGTGTATATTATATATAATATATTGTATATATATTATTATATATTTACACATTAATGATATCATATTATATTGTAATATCTTACATTATATCATATTATGTTATGTTGTATTAAATTATTTTATACTTATATTTTATTATATTATATAATAATTATATTATATTATATTATATTATATATTATATTATACTATACTATATTATATTATATTATATTATATATTATAT
>Ga0126342_10019690_pt1 | contig 11434 bp, 14 predicted proteins | sample Cyp1metagenome_FD_92528 | JGI IMG/M metagenome (GOLD analysis project Ga0126342, IMG submission 92528) | Coral microbial communities from Lord Howe Island, Old Settlement Bay, Australia - Cyphastrea 1 metagenome | ecosystem: Host-associated > Invertebrates > Cnidaria > Coral ... | reverse complement strand
CTGAAGTTCTTCATGCTGCCTTTCCTGGTTCCAAACCCGAGGCCTGCTTGGCCGAACACCTCTGGAAGCCAGCCTGCGGCAGCAAAATCCATGCCATGGGTGCCATCGGCAGCTCCTAGCCTGCCATGTGCGAAGGCGAATGGGGGTCACAAGTGAAGGGATGTGAAGGGCACCAAAAAGAATCCCTTGGTTTTTGCATGTTTTTGCATCATGTTCCTCAGTTTGCAACATGTCTCATCATTCATGAAACTATCATAATTTGGCTATGAATATGTATAAATCAGTTAAAATTCTTTTGATCATGTCTTGAATCATTTTTTATCAAATCCATACATCGACCCAAAACCTTATCGTTGAGGCCACGCTTCAGAAGGCCCAGCCACCTATGACGGAACCTTCCCTGCTAGAGGAGTTGAACAGGGACTTGCCGCCTGGTTGCGAATGAAGCCAATCGACATAGGCTAATGATATAGAGAAACTATGACTAATATTACTATAACATGATACTACAACAGTACTAATACTACAGTATATATATATATATTGGTTGTAGTTATCAGTACTATGACTCATAATACAGAAACATGATACTCTACTACTACAACAGTACTATATATGTATAATATACATTCAGATTAACATACTATAACCAATGTAACAAAAACTTGAAGCCCTTCAAATCTTGGATCCCAGGCCCACTGGAGAGATGCCATTCGCCTTTAGGAGATGGGGCCCGCATGGGCTCGCGGGGTGAGCCGTGGTTAAGCCATGGCCCTAATCGAAATAGATGGTTTACCGAACTTACAAATGGGTGGATTTTCCATGGCGAACTGTTAAATAGCCAGATGGTATAATCCACAAAAACATCTTAGAATAAGGTTAATGGGTCACTACCACTTGCTAAATTCTAAGAATCAGTTAACCTAAAAATCCTAGAAATGCTATAATGGGAAATCCACAAGTAGTCAACATCACATTCTTGCTAAGTTTCCATTGTGCGTTCAGGATACATCCTTTTAACGCTGAAATCAGCCTAAGAATGATGGGAGATCTTGGTGATTTCCCCATGGTTTCTTGGGCAATCGAAGCTTCCCATATGGGAAAATCACCCAGACAGGACACCAATGGGAAATCCATGGGGCATCCCCCAGAATCATGTGGGGCCTTGCTGGGAATCACATACCCAACCTGGTTATGACTAACAGTTCGCCATGGTATAGATGGCCCATTTAGGCCCTAATCGAAATAGATGGTTTACCGTTCTTGAAAATGGGTGGATTTTCCATAGTTATGTTAACTAACCAGAGGGTATGTCTTTTTCTGGTGAAATCGGTTCATTACTCAGTTTGCAAGTGTCAAGTTTCTGTCAAAGCCCTTTTCCAACTGGCAAAACCTCGTTTAAGAATCCCTGGGGAAATGGCTCTATACCAAGCACAGGCCAACCCCCTCCAGTAAAATCAACAGCCAACATGATTCTATATCTTTATCTATACCTATATCCATTTACATTATATATATATTATGTTTATCTAATACATATCTATACATAGTCTATATCCATTAACAGTCATATCCCGGAAAATCCCGTTGAATCACCATGAAATCACCACATCGCAGGAGCTCCCAGGCGACCGAGGCCAAACAGGAGCAATTTTTTAGGATGACGTTGGGAGCATTTATAATGACAGTTTTGTGGGGAAAATGTGAATCAGCTATATAGATATCTATATAGATATCTATATAGATATCTATATAGATATATAGAATTATATAGACATATAGATATAAATTTATAGATATTTATAGGCTATATCTATATATGTAAGTATATAGGGAAAACGTTGGTGCCATTTTCGATTTTTCGGTGTTTTTTGAGAAAATCCCGATCTCGCTCACCTGCCTGGGAGATCATGGGGACCTGAAACCTGTGAAACCTGAGCCGTTCGTGTCCACGTCCTCAAAAGAATGGGTAAGTAATGGGTATATATATATATTATATCACTATGGAAATTGATGATTTAACTATGGAAATTGAGGATATAACTATGGACATTGAGGATTTCATGGTTATTAAGGGGAATCATCCCCAAATGGCCCAACTATTCAGGTTAGTGAATTATTTTAATTTACCCAGATATATATATATATATATATAATATGCACATGACCATCCATTAGGTCCATTAGCCTCATTTTTTCTGGCTACTTGGAGGGTCTGGATATGTCTAGATTTCTAGAGAATTTTCTAGATATTGAAGGTGTCAACTCCAAAGTTTGAGCATTCCGAACCTCCAGGAACTCAACACTGCAGCGAGGTTGGGGGCGATTTTGATCGAAGTGAAGGGAAAGGCTACAGGAAAACATAGAAAAACACACGGTTTTAATCATGAAGCATATAGGATTTCCTGTCCCATAATGTTTACCTTCAACAAACCTACTGAGTATTGTTTAGTGCCCCTACCCAAAATGAATAGACGGTTTTTACGCTGCATCCTTTGCCGTCAAACATGCCTTGCGAGGTCTTGTTATTGCAACCAAGCAGTGTGGCAACCCCTGAGCCATCCAAATATGACCTGCAATTCAAATTCCATGACAACAAACGGCATAGTTAAAACTTGATCCTGACTTAGATACCCTCCAGCAATGTCCATGGCACGGTTTATTTTCTTTTAAGAGTAAAACCATGTCAAACCCTTAGTTTTTACTGGTCCAAAACATGTAAAACCATGCGCAACATGGGTGATTTTCCAGCACCCCAGGGTGTTTTTTCGGGTCTCAAAATTTTCAGAGAATCGCCATGGAGGCCAGTTGAGATCCATCAGGTGGCGTCGGATGGACTGACGGGAGTCGGAAAAGAGCTGGTTCCATCAGCCAGGGGTTTCTCTAGAAATTCCACTAACCAAGTAGTTGGAAGTGGTCGGATAGATATATCCCATTCAGTTGGATAGATAGATCCCATTAAACCCCATTGATACCCTCTGGTAATTTAACATAGCTATGGAAAATCACCATTTTTAATGGGAAAATCCACTATAAATGGCAATTTTCAATAGCTATGTTAAATTACCAGAGGGTAACCTTTGAAAATGGTGTTTGAACATGTTTGAACAGTTGGTTCTTTTGGAGGTGGGTATGTTTGGCATCTTTGATGCTAGAAACTGGGTAATGTGCATCCCAACGACCGCAGCAAGTGGAAAGGCGAGCCATGCATACTGTAGAGTTAATATCAATATATACCCTGAATCAAACATGGCTAGCTGGGAAATTCCCTATCAATGGAGGATTTTACTGGGAACGTACCCTCTGGTAAACTAACATAGCTATTGAAAATGGCCATTTATAGTGAGTTTTCCCATTGAAAATGGTGATTTTCCATAGTTATGTTAGTTTATTAGAGGGTAATCCACAAATGGTTGGTTTTTTCCATTGTCACGTTTCATTCCCAGAGGGTGAGTTCACCCAGGCAGCAGTTCCAGCAGTTCCGGCGAAGGATCAAGGTGCACATGTTGGGGGGATCTACTTGGAGGATCGTTCCATGGAGGTGTTGGTGGTTATACGTATAGCAACTGGGCGAACAGTTCACCCATTTATCAACATAGACTGGTTGGTGGTTTGGAACATGAATTTTATTTTCCATAATATCTGGGATAATCCTTCCCATTGACTAATATTTTTCAGAGGGGTTGAAATCACCAACCAGTAGAAAAACGATCCGAAAATCGCCATCGTTGATAGGTAAATCACGGTAAATCACGGTAACTCAATGAAGGTAAATCAAGGATTTCTATGGGCCATTTGACCTGAGCGATTCGTGGGGATCCTCCAGCCATCTCAGTGCCAGCTACCGGGCAATGCCATCTCAGCCATCCTATCCGTCAAAAGAGTTCCCTAAATGGGACCAATTCTATGAATAGATCCAACACTAAACCACTGTTTGCAGCGGTATTTGATTAATATTAGGGGTGCATGATGTGTTCATCATAAATGTCATATGTCGTCCGACGTGCTTACAGATGGCCAGTGTTTCAGCCTAGTTACATCCATACACATTGCGTTTGTTTGGCCTGGTCGTGGGTACCCCTTGAAGCCCTGATTACATACCCAGCCTGTTATGGGGTTTGACACGTGGGGGGTGGATAGAATTAATTGTACAAATTGGTACCAGTCAGTTAGATATAGACATCGAAGTTGATTCACAACTAGGCAAACTCGTGGGTTTATGGTGGGTCTTCCATTATAACATATCTATGATTGGGTGGGTTTACAATGGCTTATAAGTCGGCTTATAGTTTGGACACCACTTTTAAGACCCAGAAGAATGGTTCAAAAATAATCATATGCTTCTCGTACACCTAGAAATCACAAAATGATTCAAATTTGCCCTTTATACACCCCCACCCCCACACATCCCAAACAACACGTGTCATGTATCAAAATAGCAAACTAAGAAATTACCAGAGGGTAAAGGAACAAATGGATGACCACACCCAACATCTATGTATTGTAGTGCGATGTAGTGTGTTATTGTTATATATTTTATAGTTGTTAGTTACGGCTAGTCACTTAGTTAGCCAGTTACTATAGTTTGATTGTTTGTTAGATAGTTAGTTAGTTAGCTTAGTTAGTTAGTTAGTTAGTTAGTTAGTTAGTTAGTGAATTAGTTAGTTAGTGAGTGAGTTAGTTAGTTAGGTAGTGAGTTAGTGAGTTTGTGAGTTAGTGAGTTAGTGAGTTAGTTAGTTAGGTAGTTAATTAGTTGGTTAGTTAGTTAGTTAGTTAGATAATTAGTTTGTTAGTTGGTTAGCGGTTAGTTAATTAGTTTGTTATATATTGCACCGTAAATTCAAAATAGTCAACTTTGATAGTAAATATGATCCCATCTATAGTTGGTTCATATCTTTCAAATCTTGGTCCCACTTTTGCCCAGGAGCGACGTCCAAACGCAAGAGGCGACGTCTGTCCGCGAAAAAAATGGTGGCCGTGCTTTGGAAAAAGACATGCGCAGAAGATGAGAAACAAAATAACATGGGAACCACTATGGAAAAGTGATACTAAAATGGTACCAAAATTTTGGTTTCAAATTTCAAACTAAAACTCATACTAAATATGGAACCACTATTAATTATGGAAGACTATTGTTTAGTTTGAAATGGGATTTGTCCATGTTAGAATGTTAGTCCCATAGTCTGCAAAAAACCACTTGACAGTTCACTGAGAGGACATAGACCTACAACTAACGCAACTAATGTTAATATCTACTGGCAGCCAACATCTACTAACATCATCTACCATCTACATAATACCCTCTGGTAATTTGTTACATAGCTATTGAACATCACCATTTTATAGCTGGGAAAATCCACTATTAATGGTCATTTTCAATAGCTATTTTTACATAACCAGAGGGTAACATCTATTAAACAGGGCTATGAACTTTTGCCAGCCGGAATGCACTGGGCAATATCAATAGGACAGGTTCCGACTGACCCCTTGCCAGCAAAGGTTCACTTTCATAGAGTCCATCTTGAACTTTGCACTCCTACAATTATGAGAGGGGACAACATATATTTCTGTTTCTATCTATTATATGTATATATATAAATGATTATAAATGCATATTGCTTGATCCAATGTAATTTATACATACAAATACACGTGTACAGTATACAATTTACAATCATGAGATATTTCTGCGAAAACCATACACATGCAATCGAGATCATCTAAGTTTTTTCAAATTTCAAGAATCATATCTGAGGATGGGTCAAACCTATTATTATCATATGACCGGGGGAATAAACATCCATTCACCACCTACTGAGGAAGTTAAATCCTGCACCAGTTTGTAGATGGTTTATCCCATTGTAATCCCATTATTTACAGTGTTTTTGATAGTTCCCAATAGTTACCAACTGGTGCAGGATTTCGCAACCATTCACCACCTATGGCTGGAACGGGTACCATTACTGCGTCGACGGTTTGTTTGACCGGATCGCCAGGACTGTGGCCACACCTGCTCGCACAGGTTGGAGGGACTGCAGGTAACATATCTAGCAACCAACAAAAAAAATAGCTAAGAATCCAACATATCCTATATAGAACTCAATTTTAGAATATTTTGTAGTCGTAAATCTCACGACTTTCTTTCTATCGAATTCAAAGCTCCAGGGGCTGAGGGTATCTTTGGAGGATGATCTGTTATCCGGCGCCAGGTGATGCCAAGAAGGCAAGGGGGCCGGGGGGGGTAACAGGTCAAGGTTCCTGATTTGAAACATGTTGAAACTAACATGTCAGATTCAGATTTACAACAAGTACTATCTCAAGTACTTGCCTGGTTGGTGGTTTGGAACATTTTTTATTTTTCCATATATTGGGGATAATCATCCCAACTGACTTTCATATTTTTCAGAGGGTAGGTCAACCACCAACTAGTTGCACGTGTCATGAACTAAGTATCACACATTGCCAGTTCTTGTGAACACATAAACCTCACGACTCGCAGGCTGCTCCAGCGCGTGGCACAGATTCATCCCCGGCCCGGCCCTTTCTCTGGTGCTGAGCGATGGGCTGAAGGGCTGAATCCGCATCGAACGGCGCCAGCGGCTGGGAGAACATTGGGGAATGACATGCTTTGATGGTCTAGAGTCTATGTGGGAAAATGATGAGTACAGTAACTGTGGGAGAACTGAGGCCATGCCTTCAAAAACATCATGGAACATTCTGGAAGCCCAATGGGTTGAACGCATCGTTCGGGGTTCGGTCTGAGTTTTCGGGTGGTACTTTCGGAAAGCCTGTGATTGGGCGAAGTCATGTTCTTTATGATGGGTCCATGCCAGCTGAAATTCCCCGCTCTGCAATTTTGCGGCTGTTCTTCGGTTGGTGCGGGGCCAAAGTAGAAGATGCTCAAGTCATTTGTCGAACTCTGCATTTGAAGGGCAGCGGCTGCAGCTTGATCGAACAACAGAGGGGTATGCCCGCCCAATTCTTCTTGGACCCCTCCACCAATCCCCACCATTGCCCTGGGATGCAATGGATGCGCTACATTGTGATGCATCCGAATTTTAATATCTTCTTGATTTGCCTGCTATAGAATTCTTATGTTGATGTTGCGACCCCTGCCCTGAATTCAAAGTGAATTCACGAAGTATCCGCAACTGATATGGCAACTAGAAAAGCCCTGGGGCAAGCGTCAATTAGATATGTTCTCAATTGTTTTCAGTATTCCTTTAGCATTTCTTAGCATGTTTGCCAGTCTTTCTCATCCTTTTCCTTTGTCCAAGGGCATTCTGTGTGCCAGGTCAGTTTGACGGAGTTTGACCCTAACGGGGCCCAAAAGTGTTTCCAGTGGAGCGTCAGCCTCCGCAAGCAGGGCATCGATACGCAACGCGAGGAAGGCTGCATAGAACGAGATCTGGTGGGACGAGCTTCCTTGGAATCACTGAAAAACTCCTCGTGCCAGGGGGTTACAGTTCTTCCAAGTGGTGACAGCATGTAACCAGGACCTATATGGGTACCAGCCAGTTGATCTGATTCCGACGTTCATCCAGCCGTTGCGGAGAAATCTCAGATTGGGCAGCCTGCGGGTTGGATATGGGCGAAGAAGATTGCAAAAAGAGCATGGATGGCGATCCTGGCTTCCAATCCCCCAGTGCCCTCAGATTTTGTGGGAAATGATTTGGTCAAGATATGCTGGCTCCATTTCAAGCCTGCCAGGGACACAGAAGTCCCACTAGTTGGATCTTTGGATCTATTGCTTACCAACATGGTGTATTGTGGCTGCCGCAGTTTTACCTGTTCATAGATGGCCATGTCATCATCATGTCGCAATTATTAGTTGTGCTATCATTTGCCATCTCTGTGGACATCTATGGCTATCCGTTGGCTCCAAATATCAACTCCATGTTTCTATTCCATCCCTTTGTCAATCCGCAAGGCTCTCCTTTGGTCCATCCCTACATCCTTCACACAGCATCCTTCACGACCCGATGCCGCCTTAATTGGCGCGAAGCGCCGGGGCCGATGTCGCCACCATGTCGTATGGCTTGTTTCTGTTCTCGTTGCTGAGGCATCGGGTCAGACGGGGCAAGCGCACAGCCTTGGGGTTCAAGAAAGGTCAGGGTCGAAACAGAGCAAGGTGAAGTGCTAATCCCTCGGGTAGATTCAATAATCATCAATATATTAGGTTCGACTTGGATGGGTAGTTTAATCCTTTTGTCTGTTGCTATAACCATCTATAACCAAAAATGTACACTAACCAGCTAATAATATATCGTTTTTGCAGGGTATCTAAGATTGGGCAATGTACAGAACCCATGTAACCCATGTGTTTTTCATCATATGATACCATTGTGGACATAGCCATCCCGCCCCGTCAGGACCCGGCACGTGGAAAATGCCGCCCGATGCCAACCCGACATGGATGGATTTAACCATGAAACATGGGGAGATCCTGGGATACTTGGATATACCCTCTGGTAAACTAACAATGGCCATTTGTAGATGGTTTACCTATTAACAATGGTGATTTTCCATAGCTATGTTAGTTTACCAGATGGTATTTGGAACTTATGGACTTCTGATGATTTCTGATTTTTTAACTATGAAATTCATTGAAATTCTAAAAGACACAGGGAGTCCAACCAAGCGACATGGGCATATTGGAACCTAGACCTGCAAAGAAGCATTCTAGAGAGTACAGCAGGTAGATATAATTATATATCAAACATAAATGTATGATGGTCTCAGTTAGCAAGTGGTTAAGAATTCTGATTAATTAGTCCCTTAAGCGGGGTTCTTCCATATTATATACATATATATATAGAGAGAGAGAGGGTATTTTGGGGTTCTAAACTAGTGCTACCGAGCACTTGAGAACCAGTCATTGGAAATGGAACAAGCCTGGCTGAAGCTCAAAATCCACCACTTTCTTAGTCGTACTTCCTTTTTTCGATAAACAACAACAAAAATCAGAACTTGTACTATAGATCAATGATTACTGAGGTTGAGAAATACTGAGGTATGTACCCACCACATTTGGGGACCGAACATCCAGCATAGCCCAGCTATTTTGTTTTCAGAAAATCGGGGAGTCCATGGGTGACGACTGACTCTGGCAGATTTGAGGTCATCGGGACCACTTTTGGCCAATGGCTGCTGGTTTGTTGCGTCTTCCTTTTCCTCCAATGCGCCGGCACAGCCGCTTGGTTACTACCGCAGCTTGCGTTGCGTGGGGTGTCGATGTGCTTGAAGTCTGATGAACTTTGATGTGTGAAAATTCTAATAGCGAGATCGCTATTTAAGCGATCTCCCCTATAGCAAATTATATATGTATATCATATATATATATACATGTGTGTGTGTTCGTGTGTTGTATATATATATACAGTATATTATAATATGTATATGCATATTTAGCATCCAAGCTTAAACATTGTAAACATTACTAAGCTACCAATGCATTGGCAACGTATAGTCACCCTCAGTGTTCTCAAAGGATGATGTCCTGGATTCCAACCATCAGTCCATATGGATCCATATGGTTGGTGGAGATCGAGGAGAACAGAGAGCGAGAGAGATGAGTCGTGCCATGTCTGTAGCACCATTTGAAATAGATTACCCTCTGGTAATTTGTTACATAGCTATTGAACATGACCATTTATAGTGGATTTACCCATTGAAAATGGTGATTTTCCATAGTTACTGTATGTTAGTTTACCAGAGGGTATTGTTTCTACTGCTCAATTTGAAGGCACCCCCAACTTGAGCTGGTGTATTGATGAATCCCGTCGTTGGATCCGTACGACACTAGGTGGTGTGGATTGCATTTGGTGGCAATGAGGAGTCTCTAGGCGTCAATGGTGGGCCGCACGGGGCCCACTTTGGTGTTTCTGTTGTTTGAATGTGTTTGAATGGATCAATCTGATCAATCGATTTTTTGAGGTTACGACTGGTTAAACATGTTAAACTGTTAAACTGACAGGTCAAGGGTGGGTTGCTGCTGGTGGTTGGAGGCTAATGTTGAACAAATACTTGAAGGAAACAACATTTAGGAAACTCGTATTGCCTATTTGGCCTGCAAATTGATGGATTCCTGATTTTTCTGAAAGTCAAAACTTTACTCTAAACCAAGCCAATCTGGTTGGTGGTTTGGAACATTTTTTATTTTTCCATATCTTGGGAATAATCATCCCAACTGACGAACTTATATTTTTCAGAGGGGTAGGTATACCATACACCACCAACCAGTGTCAAAAACACACAAAACATATCCTCAATACATCTTTTAACAAACCAATGATTTTCTTGACCGCATTTTTTTCAATTCCAGCTCGAGCAGCACATCTCAGGTTCAGCACTTCGTGGAATGACAGCTGGTGGATTAGCTCCTTGGAGAGAAAGAACAGCAGCTGTTTGGGTAAGTGTCCTTCTGAATCGATTTAATGTGAATTACTGTAATTAATTACACTATCTGAGAAAAAAACATGATGCGTTATCATAGATTCAACTGTGTTCTTAAAAAAAAAAACCATGAATTTTCATGATGGAAACATATCGAAATCCAGCCAGCCAGAGGGTCCAGATGGGCCAAGGCTACACATTGCTGGTTGACATCGGCACTCAGACGGGCCTCTCGGCCCGGGAACGGGGCAGCATCAAATTCGTCAGCGCGGCACCTTGGCTGCGGACATTTCCGGGGAACCAGGAGGGCGGGGGGAAGGTCACAACAAACATCCGAGAAGCCACAAAAATGGGGGGGTTATTTAACATAGCTATGGAAAATGGCCCATTTATAGATGATTTTCCTAGTAAGACCTCCATTTATAATGGATTGTCCATAGCTATTTTAAATAGCCAGATGGTATAGCCCTGAAAAAATGGTGACAAGTATCAGCAACTATCTTCAACTATCCCTGTCGATAAGTGGAGAATCATCATCTTTTATAAAACTCAACAAGAGAGGAGCGTATGGAATGGTCCAATTAGATGACTAGTGGCTATCAATTGAGCCACATTGAGCCCTTACGATCCTTACAAATACCGTTACCCTTGGGTGATGACGTTTCTATATACATTACCCGGAGTATTGAATGGGGATGATCATAACACATCATAACATATACCCCATTTGTTCTATAAATGGAACATCACCATAACCAGCAAAATCTTGATTTTTTGTGGACTACTCCAAAGGTGGACCAAAGATTTTTCCGTTGCTTCTCCTTGCAGCTGTGCAGCTGCCAGGTCATTTCGTTGGAAACCAGGCTGCACTTATACCGTGGCGACCTGGATGACGGCAGGTATTGCTAACTATCCTAGTGTAGCCTTGTTTCAGGTCAGTGAAATATTGTAATTTACCTCCTGGTAAACATACAAAAAACTATGGAAAATCACCATGCTATTAATGGGTAAATCCACTGTTTCTGTGGCCATTTTCAAT
>Ga0126342_10019689_pt1 | contig 11435 bp, 14 predicted proteins | sample Cyp1metagenome_FD_92528 | JGI IMG/M metagenome (GOLD analysis project Ga0126342, IMG submission 92528) | Coral microbial communities from Lord Howe Island, Old Settlement Bay, Australia - Cyphastrea 1 metagenome | ecosystem: Host-associated > Invertebrates > Cnidaria > Coral ... | reverse complement strand
TGGAGTGTCGAGGGAAGGACACGGTCGGGACAGGTTGTCTTTGAACTATAGGTCATTTATGTTTGGGAAACTTCCGCCGCCGGCTTGCCCGGGTCTATGTTATATTACATTACATTATATTATATTATATTATATTATATTCTATTATATTATATTATTATATATATCACACCTGCGAACAGCTTAGACTGGATACTCGGCACCTGGGGGAGGGCCGGCATTGGCAGGACAGGCTCGGGGGAAGGTGTCTGCAGCCTGAGCAGCTGAGAAAATGGCAAATGGGTCAGTGCTGATTGGTGGAAGGCTCATGCCCTTTCTGAGGTGAGTACATACCTTCAGTCTGAGTATAACATGTCAACCCACTGGTACATACTGGTACTGGAGCCACTTACTACCAATTGACTAACGTTAGAGATCTGCCGGTTGCCATTTATATACCGAGGATGCCCTGAGACTTCTGCCGCATCCATGGTGCCATTGGGCTGGGAGAGCGGTCCTTCGATGCGAGGGTGTGTACAAATGAAGATTTGCCTGCTCTTCAACTTATGCCACACCAAATGGCAAGGTCAAAATTGATCAAAATGGATCAAAAATTGCAGATTTTTTGTGGAATATGATTTCGAATACACCCACCCTCTGGGCAACGGCAAAGCCCCCTCTCAATAAAACCAGCCCAGGAGTTCCCAGAAGGGCCCCTGAATCCACTTCCAGCAGAAAACAAACATGTGTATCCATTTGCCACTCTGTCGCGCATGTAGATGCTACCCAAGCCCACACTCTCTCATGAACATCCCAGCCTTCTTCTTTGCTGGCTGACGTCCGCGCTGCGTGCAAGGCATCTGCACAGGCTCTTCCTCCTACAGGTAGCACTGAAAACATTGAGAACACTTCTTTCACATTCTTTGGCGTTTGGCTGTTGCTGGTCTTTGACTGGGTCGACTGCAGTGCTGCTTCGGTGGGAGGGAAAGCACAAGCCCTCAAAATTCAACAAACAAAGCACGATGGAAAGGTCCTCTTCTACAAACCTCAGTAGGCCATGCAGAATGATGAAGCACGACACGACGCTCCTCCTTTTCGGCCTGTCAGTCTAGCTATTGTCCCTCAGTTCCTTTCCTGTTGATTCACATCCTCCGACTAGTTTACGGCTTAGCCGCTTACTTTTATTCCTTGCATCGCCTTGCTACCTATCGCTTCCTGTCACTCATGCCCACATCTACATCCACAGAATCCACAGGTACATTGTGGTACGTTGTTAGCCACTACTACGAATCTACTAACTAGCACTATTTAGCACCGCATCACTAATTACTCGTCCTGTTGCTGCTTCACAGCTGCGACTCGCTCTCTCCTACTCTTGCTCCTCCTGGTGCAACTCCTACTAACAGTCTACGTTACTATACAATCCTGCCAAACTTGTGACATCTGACATCAGATCAAGTGCCGGACTCTTGGTAGGCGCCACCTGAGTCAAACCAACCTACAACCTATAAGGAAATTCATTCGTAGACCTCACCCATTCTGCATGGATCATCATGGCCACCATCACCAGCAAGAAGAAAAGAAGAAGAAGAAGAAGACCAACAACAACAACAACAACAGCAACAGCAGCAGCAGCAGCAGCAACAGCAACAGCAACAACAACAACAACAATAACAACAACAATAACATCAACAAATGATGAACGTGTTCACTGCAAATAATCCACTGTAAATTGTACATAACCACTTCACCTAAGAAAATATGTATCTTGGGCACACAGCTGAACACTATGTCGTTTCGCAGTTACCACTCAATGAAACCGGTTCCATCAAGTTCCATACCTGCATCTTGCATCTAGCTGATCTAGCAGAATCTAGCCAGGAGCCAAGTCAGCGCCAAAGCTGAGTGGATGCCTGCCACCGAGGAACATTTTGGCAGACCCTGACCTGTGCGTGTTGGGGAAGGGTCTGGAGTGCGATAGCCACGATGCAGCGAGGGCAGGCCACGCTCCAAAAGTCCAAAAACCAACTTCATGTTGGTGAGGCCTCAGCTGAACTAGGTGATTTTGAACTTTGAACGACTGAGCGACTGGAACATGACTGGAACATATCAAATACTTAGGTTTAGAAGGCGCCATAAAATCCCACGGCATCCCACGGCTGATCATAATTGTACGAGGAGGATTTTCTAGGCATTTAAATTGAATCAGGGGATCTTGCCGAGTTCCAGACTTGCAGGTTGCTCTTGATCAGAAGGGGTCTTACTGCCATCCTGGGTGTTGCTGGGGGCTGCTCAAAAAAAAACCATCAGCTGAGCTGGAGAAATTTGCTCAACCTTCCCCTACTGTTCGGCACCCAACTTCAACATCCGCTAGATCTGAGATCATCAAAAATGATCAGAAATGGTCAGTTGCCGCCAGGCAACGGTGGTGGAGTCCAGAGGCTCCTGGAAGTCGCAGAATTTCATGTTCCTGAAGTGACATGCAACAACTTTAATTTTAATTTTAACTGCTTGCCACCGCTGGAGGAAAAAAAACAGTTGAACATTAAGCCAGGCACATTGGCATGTGAGTCTCGGGAGTCTGAGATCGAGATCGAGATCCCTCCATTGCCTGAAGGCGCGCGAGCCAGCTCAACATACGATCCATTGATCGATCGTTGTATCTTCTGAGTCAAAGTTTCTAGCTATAAATCTGGATGTGACAAAAATTCCCAGTAGGAATTATATAGATATACATGTCCTGCCAAACCACGTCAAAAAAAAGTATATAAAACGCATGAAAATACATTTTAAATCCTTTTTCCAATGCAATGCGGGACATGCACCAATTGCAGGCCAAAGCGCTGCGAACATTGTGAACCTGAAGTGCAAACACATCAATACATCCACCTCGCCACCCTTTACAATGGGTTTCCGAATATGCAACCATGTCCAAACTGCAAAAGCAACGCCGTATCTTTTCAAATGTGAAAATATCATCATTTGAGCGGTCACCGTTTGAGAATGGCAGCGTGGTTCAAACTGAGCAACGGAGTGAACAGATAGGACCAAAGCCCAAAAGATTTCGCGTTTATCACTTGCAGTTGCAGGCGACTGAGACGCTGAGCCACACCCACAGAACAACAAGTCTTTGCTTCAAACGCAAAAGTTCGGAAAGTCTCAAAAAGTTTCTGGTGTGCTCTCTGCTAAGGGCCGAATGAAAATAGTATGTGCCAAATGTCGGTTCAAAATCAGGAAAGCCTTGTTGAAATTTGACATTTCAAATGATCATAGGGGAAATAACAAGATACACATGTTTTTTTATGTTTGAGCCCTTGGGAACAGAATAGGAAATCCATGGTTGGCAACCGAAAACAAGGTAAGGCCGCCCGTACAGGCGCATGCTCTGTTTTGGTTCCATGGTTTCGAGCCTATTTGAGAACAGTGTATCTATACTATATCTACACAAACAATTGAATTGAAAAACTGGAAACGCCCCCAAAAAAACAACAAGTGAGAGTGACGCGTGGGCGCGCCTTTTTACAGCGCATCCCAGGCCAAATGCACCGGCATGTCTCATGAGTTTGGCCCTGGAAGAGAGGGATGCTTTACAGTATGAAAGTAAGGTGTGATGTACTTCTGAACTTTCAAGTCCCCCCTCATTCCGAACTGCACGGGGCCAACGCAGAAGCTAACGAACGAAGGTTGAGCAGAACTACGGCCTACGGACGAATGCTTCCCACGAATGCCTCAAAGCTCAGACGGGCTCCAGGCTAGGGATGAGAGAATTTACTATGGTGAATGGTGAACCCTCTGTGCCTGGTTATTCTATGCACATGCGTGCAATGCAATTAATTATCGATGCTTGAAATCCAAACGGATGCATAGGAGAGGCGCAAGTGCAGCCAAACTCCGTGGCAATGAATGGATGCAAATGGAGTGGCGCTTTAAGCAGCCGAGCTTCCAATCGGTAGGTGAAACACAAGACAACGAAAGTCCAAAAGATGAAAGTGCAGATGGAACTGAATTACATCCACACGGATGTGCGCTTGGCAGTTGCGACATGCTGATTAAACTTCGGCAGTTGATGTTGAAATCCAAGGGAAGATGGCAAAGCAAAATCCAAGGAATGAAAATGCAGATGGAAGTTAATTACATCCGCATAACTGTGCCTTAAGTGGCTTGCAACATACTGGATTCTAATTACAGTAGCTGGTGATTGAATACTCAAGTAAAACAGAAGATGTCTGGATCCACAACTTGAATCAACAGCAATTTGTATGCCGTGACAGGAGGATTCCTGCAACCAAAGTCCAAACCTAAGTGGCTGTGATGGGCTTGATGCAGAGCAAATCCAAAACACCCGACCACATAGACACTGGCAATGCGTTATTATTCATGACGCCAGCCTTTTGATGACTCGTCTGAATGTACTGGGTGAGGATGTCCTCAGCAGAAAAGCTTCGCAAGTGCTCGCAACATTGATGCGATGAAATTTGGCCAAATGCTTTAATTTTGGGCTGTAGCCCTTGGCGATAGTTGCCAACACTGCTTGGTTGTCTTCGTAGCATTTGAGAACAAAGGTGGCGTCAAACAGACGCTGGCACACTGCCAAAAGTGAAATAGCCTCACCAAACAGCGAAGTGCTCAAGGCCGCAAACTCAGCCTCTGTCGTTGATCTAGAGACAGCTCTCTGGGTTTTTGATTCCCAAAAGATAATAGCACATGAATCTGGGCCTCCAAGAGCGATGATAAAGCCACTATATAGTCGACTTCATGTCAGGTGACAAACCAAAGTCACTATCAACATAGGGCGACAACCACAGCTTAGCTGGAGGGTCGTTGATACGCATGACATGAGCGTAATCAACAGTGGCAGCGATGTAGCCAACTAAACGAGCGGCACGCTTGTCGTCATTGGCACTCCATCGAGTGATATTTCGGGCAAGTGTATTAATAGCAACCATGAAGTCAGGACGACTGATTCGACCAAGCCACATAAGTTTCATCACAAGCTTTGCAGAAGAGGTTGATAACTGTCCAACACACTGATCGTCAGTTTCGACCCAGGTTCCGCTATCGCAGTGAGGTGTGCGAAAGTGCTTGACCTTGTTGCCTGACACTTGTTCATGGTGTTCGACGCACTGCTTTGCAAAATTTGCAGAGTAAGACCCTGATCACGACCCTGATCACAAAGAGACATGATTGCGTCCAAGCACCTTTGATAGCTCGGCGGGATCCTCAAGTTGAACATGTTTCTACAAAGTGGACCAAAACTTGGTGTGTTTCTTTTGTGGACCACTCAATGTCAGGTCGTCAACATAAACACTGAGGGCAAGACTCATGGATGGAAAGTGAAAACGACTGGGTTGCTCTGGCATTTCAACGCCTCCAAGCTCTTTTGATAAAATACTCGCAAGGTGATTTTGCCATGATGCAGATGCCAACGGGTGACCATACAACGATCGGATGAGCGGAGCTACTGGTTGGTGAATGTGTCTGGCATGAGACGGCGCCAGCTCTGCAGGGAGCAGAACATATGTTGGGCATGATGAGTCAAGGAAACTTTGAACATATGTTTTTATGCAGTCTGAGGTCGAACATGCGTTTCCATCGACAAGACCGAATGCAATGATCAAGTTTTGTCCACCAAGGCTCGTGGGCACAGAAACTGCCAGTTCATCAAAGACAGCCATTCTGAAGGAGACTTCTCATACCCTTTGATGCTAACTATAACCCATCAAGTCACCAACCTGAATTTTCTGACCTTTCGCTCGTGCTTCAGCCAAGACCTCTGCTTTGGAACGGATTTTTGACTCATCCCATGTCCCATTGGCAAGAAGCCCTTGCTTCTCCGAGTTGATGGCATCCAAAACATCTTGTCGATCTTTCCATTCACTTCGATCCAAAAGTCGATGAACATAAGCAAGAGTGACAACTTTCTTGCAGCCTACCTTGAACATCGCAATGTCAAGGGGAACTGAGGGATAGCCCGCAACAAGCTTTTGGCGGTGAGGCTGTCGACATCTTGCATCACATGGCATAGAACACACATACTGATTGACGACATGAGGAAATAATGATAGGACCCTAATGTTACAAAGCTTTTCGTGGGTAAAAGGCTGACATCCTAGTCCACTTACCTTGAAGTGGTGCAGGACTACCGTGAGTACACTTTAAAGCTGCAAGATTCGTCGCCAAGCGCAATGAAGATGTGATGAATCTCCAAGGCTTCTTTGCTGGCTGGCCGTCGGTTTCAACTCCGACTGCGCATCCATTGAAAGTCGCTGAATGCAAGTTCCTATCAAGAATCCACGACTGAATTGATGGTAATGCCCAACCAGTACAATAACGTGGCCATTCGAAACTGCAATCTCCACCGTTACCGAGGCAGATGTCAGCTACCCGAATAAATTGTTCCACCAATGCGGCGCTTTCCGCTTGCTCTTGATGGATTCCTGCTGTCAGTTTTGGGTATTTTGCCCGATTCAAATGTAGCCATAGGCTCCATGGCTTGCATTGGATGGAACAGTGGATGGAGCATCCTTCCAAAGCGCCAACCTGAGGGATAAGCTGCTCGATGCTGTAAGGATCTTCCAAGTTGACGTCCTCCTTACACAGCCGGATGACTCTCACCCCACATTCCTGTCCAACTTTGCCAAGATTAGTCTCTTTGGCACAAGCAAACTCGAACAATACATCCTTGCCAACAGGATTGTGCTTACCCTTGCCATGTTTTGGAGCCCTCTTCTCAGGAGTGGACGTGGCGCCAAGGCAGCCGATCTGACCCCCCTGATCAAAAGATCCCTGAAACATTGACTGGGCAGTGATTCAAATGAGTGGGTCGCTGATACTGGCGCAGGTCGACATTTTGGTGTCGTACGAAGCTCTGCAGGAACAGGGATATCACAGTTCCCTCTTTTCCGGATTTGCCAATGACTCTCACGAGAAATTGAATTACAGGTAGTGGTTTCAAGAAATCGTCCAACACTATTGGGTTTCAAGACCAAGATAGGATTTTAGGTGACGCATGGTGATGCCAACCATTTCCTTTTGGATTCATGCCCAGTGGTTATATCAATTGGCCTTGATGTAGGGCAGAATGGACACGAATGGACTAGGTTTCATTTGGCTTCCGGGTTCTAAGCCCTTTCTTGTTCGTGACCCCTCCAAGTGCCACATCAATTGTGATGAGGAGAAGAAGTTTTATGCACCAAGAGTCCAAGACTCACTCAGAACGTTCCGTTCTTCCGAAACAATTTCGCAGTTATCCCCGGAATGCCTGCTGAACCCATTCCCAGAGGTGGTGATATCGATGTTTTGTCTCCTCCAGATCTTGCTGCGGAGCCGGTTGCGGTTCCTGAAAGTTCATCAGTTGAGCCAGCCGTTGAGCCTAGCTTAGATCCTGAAATGCCAAGCGATCCTGCGCCCATGGAACATGAGATTTTAGCTCCTCCTCCATTTGATCACAATTTGATTCATTTTCCAAAATTGTCCACATGTGATGTTTGCAATAGAGCCAGACTTTGTAGCAAAAGGGTCAAAAGTAGGAGAGTAGCCAATGAAGAACTTAATCTTTCAGAACCAGATGCTTGTGGACAACAGTTGGCATGTGACCATTTGATTGACTTTAAATCTTTGAGAAGTAACGAGCATGCAGTTTTGATTTCTCAGATGTGTTGCAAGCTTATCCAACAGTTCGAGAGAAGCATCCCAACTCGCATCCAATCTCAAGCACTTTCTGGGCCTGAAATCACCCTCCTATACCATTGTTCGATCAGATGCTGCAGGAGAAATCTTGAAAGCTGTTATTGAAAACAATTGGTCGCCGGAGAGTTCAATGCCAGCACGTTTCCCTCACAATTCAGTTTTGGGGCGTGAATGAGAACGTCTCGGGAGATTGCCAAACCATTGTTTTTGCAAGTTGGTTTTGCTGCCAAACCCCAGCCTGGCCTCAAGCCTGCTCCTACGTTACAACAGCCAAGTCTGCATTCCGAAAAGGCAGTGAAGGGAACACGCGTTGGGAACTTCCTTTTGGAACGGAGTTTCTTGGACCTCACTATTTGCTTGGTCAGTTAGGCTTTGTCAGAACAAAAGATGCAGGGAAATTCAAGCTCAGTCCAAATGCAGAACCCGCTGCTTTTTTGACGGGCACAACTCTCAATGTAGCCCTGGACCTTGAATTGCAACTCTAGAACACCTTTCAGGCCTTTGATGAGCTCTGAGACAAGCCATCGGTCCAGCCTTGGGACAAGACGTGAAGAGTCAGAACATTCCTGAGCTGGGCAGTCCAAGAACTGAAATAGTCAGTCCCACTCATGTCAAGACGGCCTAGCATCAAGATCAGGGAATTCTTCCAAACTCTAAAATCAGCTGCGTTGTTGGGCAATGGCTCTGGCTTTGCACGAAGGGCACGACTTTCAACAAGATCCCTTTCAACCTTTTCTTCGACAACAAGTTCCTCCTCATCACCCCCTTCCTCCTCTGACCAGTCACCGTCCCTGGGGGTCGTTCAGGGGGGCCAACCGGAATACGAAGACCTGGAGGCTGTGGCGCGCGATCATTGCCGTCTGCGTTTCGTGAATTAGGATCCATACCAGTGTGTTCATAGTAACCCAGTCTGTCTGACAAACATTGAATGGCTGCCATCATTGAATCCAATCTTTCTTCCACTAATGATTGGAAAACATTGGCATGTTGATCATTCGGACCTTCAACAACACGATCTTCAACTGCCCCACCAAGATTCCCTGGAACGACATCTACCTGGGCAGACCTCATCTGTGCCTCAACGCTTGTTGCCACGGCAGAGGGAGCGGCGCTCAGAGCAGCCAGTCTCTCATCAAGCCGGGTTTCACTGGATTGGAGACGGGAAACTTCGGACATCAGGCGTGTAAGCTCACCATCCTTGTGACCAAACAAATTCTGGATATTAGACATCTGGGACCCAAACTAGGCAATCTGAGACCTCATAACTTGATTGCGATTGATTTGAGTTTGAAGTTGGTCTCGGGTTGACTAGACATCCCTATGAAGCCTTTCATAGTCAGAAGTCTTAGCACAGTTGGAATGATACAAACTTTCGGCAACACGCACAAGTTCTTGAATGCGGATGCATGTTTGCTGGTAAACCTCTTGGGTTAGTTGCTCTAAACCTTTGCTTTTCTCTTCAAATTCTTGAAGGACCCGTCGAGCTTCAAACACCATAACTATTTGAAAAAAAACATGGGATCGCCTCCAACATTCATTTGTTGGATCGTTGATCATGATATTCAAAGGTGCTGTGAACAGAAGTCTGGGACCCACTGAGAGGGAAAATCCGAAGGCAACTGTGATGGTTCGGATCCTGAAACAACTCCATGACCAGTTGAAACAACTGCCGAATGCCTACCAGGGTCATGAACCCTTGGTAAACGTTTGATACCCTGTGACATGTTGGCGTCTTCCTTGTCCCTGCCCTTGCAAACTTTTGGAACGGGCACGCCGAAGTGTTGACGACGCGCTTTGGTTGGACCTTTGAGATGATATTTTTCCAAAAGCAGCTGGAACATCCATTGGCTCACTGCTAACGTTCATTCAAGCTGTCGAGATTCGATGTGGGATCTGACCTCGACATCTAAACCTAACGCCACAAATCTCAAAAAGTCTCCGTACAGCCTGCTACGGCGCTGACGCGGCCAATTAGCAGGGGCGAAAGATTCCAACACAAATTAAAAACGGATGCTTGAATTCCAAATGCAAACCACGGCAGTGAAACCAAGTTAGCTGTGAAACTGACTCAGCTGTGAAACATTGACACGGCCTTGCACTTGAAAAGATCGGACGCGGTGAAACTCACAATTTTGGAGCTCACCTTTTTTGATGAAATTGGTTCTCAACTCAACGCAGTGAAACTTGAAAGGTGTCACAATGCGGTGCATTGATTGTGATAAAACTCGGCTCTGGGGCAATCAGCTGCAGGCAAGGTAAAATTCAATGACAAAAGGACTGGAAATGGGAACCAAATGAAATTTCAACGGGTGTCAGTCCGAAAACATGCACTTCCAGAAAACGATACTGCTTTGGGATGGCGCCGCAGCAGCCAAACGCCCAAAGGCAAACACGAATTGAAACGCAAGGTGGAAAACACTGAATGGACCTATTGCTGAGGGTGGTGAAAACGGATGAATCCTTCAAACCACGTACTAAATTCCCAGCTCAACTTGATGTTGTCCAAGCTTACACACTTGAAGAGCAATTTGATTGCTCTCCTGGAACTCTGCTAAAATCCCTGGGTAATAGTCTGAGATGATGATCTGGCCGCAGTGACCGACTTAAGAATACGTAGCCTTCCCAACTCACCGGTCCTCTTTGTTGTGATGAAAACACAATCCACTGACAATCGAGAACGCTGCGCTGCCGTCACAAGATTCTGCTCGTTCACAACGCTGTCGTGAATGTGGTTCACAATCACAATTTTGACGTAGGCACCAAGACTGTCAATCAAGTTGCGCAACCCTGTGATCCCCTCAACGTGTCTTGGAGGCAATGCACCCGCACTATAGGCGTCCTCTGGCCTTCAAATATGAAATTTTAGGGGTCAAACAAACGCAAATTACGGCTGATAACCAATTGAGTTGAAAAACTGGAACCACCCCCAAAAACACAACAAGTGAGAGTGACACGTGGACGCGCCTTTTTACAGCGCATCTTGAGCCAACTGTATTGGCATGTCTCAGGACTCTGACCCTGGACGAGGGGGATGCTTTACAATGTGAAAGGAAGGCGCGATTATGCGCGATTTACTCCTGAACTGTCAAGTAGAACTGTGCCTTATTTGTCTATGATGTATGTATATACACATACATATACATATACATATACATATACATATACATATATGTATATGTATATGTATATGTATATGTATGTGTATATGTGTATGTGTATATGTATATGTGTATGTATATGTATATGTATATGTATGTGTATATGTATATGTATATGTATGTGTAGATGTATATGTATATGTAAATGTAAATGTATATGTAAATGTAAATGTAAATGTAAATACGTATATGTATATGCAAATGTAAATGTAAATGTAAATACGTATATGTATATGTAGATGTAGATGTAGATGTATATGTATATGTATATGTACATGTATATGTATATGTATATGTATATCTATGTCTATGTCTATGTATATATTTATGTCTATATGTATATGTATATGTATATGCACATGTATATGCACATGTATATGCACATGTGTATGTATATGCATTGGTTTGCTTATAAATTTATTTATTCCTGCATTTGTTATCATATGTTTATTTATTTGTTGTTTTTTTTTCGCCCGCACGCTCCTTTTTACCGCATGAAGGTCTGAAGGGGGGGGTCCGGAGTCGCACGCACAGCTTTCGCTGACCAAGTGCCGGGCCACTTGGAGTTTGGCATAAGTCCAATGCCAGGGGTGCCCCCTCAAGGTCGTA
>Ga0126342_10019688_pt1 | contig 11435 bp, 10 predicted proteins | sample Cyp1metagenome_FD_92528 | JGI IMG/M metagenome (GOLD analysis project Ga0126342, IMG submission 92528) | Coral microbial communities from Lord Howe Island, Old Settlement Bay, Australia - Cyphastrea 1 metagenome | ecosystem: Host-associated > Invertebrates > Cnidaria > Coral ... | reverse complement strand
TACATGTTATATTTGATATATTATATACTGAATATTGTATATTATAATATATCAGTATTCTATAAAAAAAAAACAAAAATATTTTTGTATATATATATATATATATGATTCTGTTGTATACAATCTATATTGTATTATAAATTATATATTATATTTTATTATATTTTATTTTATTTTATTATATCATATTATGTTACAGTATATGTATATTCCATAAATAATATGCTATATATATAATATTATATAGTGTATATATATATACATATGGGATGTGTTTTCCCAAACAATAAAATCATGAAAGCCAAACGAGAAAAGAAATGAATAGAAATGATGTATATCATTCTCTTGGAGTACACGATGCCCTATGGGTTTGTTGCAAACCCAATTTCTTGGTTGAACCGAGTTCTGTTCTGGGTTGTGAATACATGCTATAACTTGTGAGTCCCCCTAAATCATGACATGGGTGTGTCTGAACTATCGCGATTTTGAGTGGGATAACGGTGAGTAACCAGCGGATCAAGGGAGTTGCTGGCCCTAGGGGAAATGATGAGAAACATCAGCCACTGAAAACATGGCTGGCGAAATCAACATTGTCCTTGTTCAATCTCCCATGTCCTTGGTCAAAAAACCGTCTTCTCAATGATTTTCTCTGCTGGACAGCCACTTTTTTGGCCGATGAAATCAAGGGTAAACCAACCAAGGGTTAAAATGTTGTTCAACTCATGTAAAATTGCTGGTAAACCTCCAGTCAAGTTGGTAAAATCATATACCAATGGTTGATCAACCTCCGTTGTCACGGTGTCGCCAGGCCCCACCTCCGCAGAACATGTTGCCCTTGCCGGTCACCACGATAGCCTTGACCTACACAGCTTCAGCTGGTACAAAATGGGAATTTCAATATCAAAATTAGGAATAATCATCTGTAAATGATGGCAGTTCATCCGGAAACAATGGGTGCATCATGAATTTTCGTACGTTGGGGCCCTCTAGATGGCAATGTTGGTGCGCAAAACTTGGTTAATGTTTGGGTTAACTACCTAATGGGTTTATAAGCCAAAAAACATACAGTAACTGGGGGGCCTCGCCTTGCAAAGTATGGGGATTCAAAAGGATGTGATATATATATATAGTATATATTTGGATGACACTATTTACTTATCAAAGATGAACAGTTCAGCTGTAAATATGAATGATGATTGTATGGGTGCGTTCTTCAAGATAGGTGGATTTACAGCCAATTCACCTGGCTTTGTGGGCACCAATGTATCCACTAATTTGGTCATTTTTTGTACAACAAAAAAAACAAATCCGGAGTGAACCTTGTTGAGATTTTTGAGCCAGTCTCAACTGTGCAAACTGTGAAACGAGTACACGGTCAGTGCATCTTATGCCGGATGATTGACCATGTTCATCATTTCGATATATATATATATATATTATACATCTACATCGGATGTCTTATACCCCTTCCAGCAGTTAAAGACACATGATTTCGAGGGACATTTTTAGGTCGCAATCCGCCGTGCGGTCCAGGAGGTGGCTCTGAATGTTTCAGAAATCGGTTACAATCCACCCCGATCCATCAAGCCATGAAGAATATCCGTCCATGTCCTCATTTGTGGTGCGGGCCAGTGCGATTGCCAAAAATGCCCACAGTCTCCGTATCATCTTGTTTTTTAATCAACATTGCTACTGTGATCGCTCTTATGACCTACTTTTTTATAGTATGATGTGTGTCAGATTGTTGCTCTCACGATAGATAATGCTATTACTAAAATAAGAAACTATCACTAGTTCGTCACTAGTTTAAAAATAACATCATACATTCATATTATAACTAATTTTGAATAGAATCAACAATACTACTAAACTGATTACACTATTCAAAAAAAAAACGCTATAATTCCAAATAATAACCCAAATAATAACAACATATACTAACAACCCTAATAATCCGTTATCATGATTCCATGGCAAGCCCAGGGTGACACACCCCAGGGGGGTGACACACCCGGCACTTTCCGGTTTACCCAGCGCCTTAGGGTCGTTGACCAACTTGGGAAATTCCTGGCACCAGGAGCCACGGCGAGGGCACAAGAAATACAGTTTATAAATGAGATCAAAAAAAAAACGCATAATATGGCTAACATATATATATATATAAAAACTCAGATGTATGTAATTAAACAAAAATATGTATATTGTAATAACATATGGTACATATATATATGTATATTGATCAAATATATATATATATATATATATATACATATTACATACACATTCTGGTAAATTAAGAGTGTTGGCTGGAAAATCCAAACTTTCAATCAAACATATATTATGGGATAATCAGGGATAATCATCGAACTAAATGGATGATGTTTCATTGGCAGGATAAATTACCGGAGAGTATCTATTGTGTATATATATATATACCCATGTGAATGTATGTATGTCATGTATACGTTCCTATTGTATCATATTGTATATATATATAAACTATGGAAATCTATGGAATATGTATTAGATGTGTATAAATGAATGGATGGATCGATGGACGTTGCAGAATGTCCTCAACAAACGCTTACAACATCTTGGGATGTGTCGTCCTCGCAAGTGTCTTTCATCTGTTCAAACACATAGCCATCATTCAAAGACATACCCGTCATGGTGATTTCCGACAGATTTGGAACTGCAAGCAACAACAAATCACTTGAATCCGAAGAAAAGGACCATCAACAGAATGAGTCATATCTAGTCCAAAAAGCACAAGACAATACCCGGCCAAACAATGCAAACTGCAAAAATGGGTTGTTCTTGGCTTGGCGCATTTTTGGTGACCATTCCAGGTCATCCCAATGTCCTGCTTGAAGGATGTCACCAATTCGGTCCCCAGAGAATTCCTCGCAGGAGCAATGGGGAAGTGTGGAAAGTGTGTACAAACATCTAGAATTAATGTACATCATGTATACATCCCAATCAATAAAGATTAATAGACTAATATATATTCATGTCATGTCATGTCATGCCATGTCCTCTCAAGTTGATTACGCATGCGATCTCATGTGTTGAGTAAAATATCATCGTGAGTTCGAACCAGGTGTATACTTGCTGTTTGACGAGGGCAGTGACCAAACAGGAAAAGTAGTATCCAACCAGATCACAACCGTGTGATCATATTTCTGAGTCTTAAATTGACATTGCAGAGGCAAACATTGTGGGTGGGAAACAACCTACACACGAACATAGTTATGACATGTTTTGACTAACATCCAAAGTCTTTGTGGTAAACCATGATATATATATATATATATATATATATATACATATATATATACATATACATATATTTACATATATAATCAGATATTACATATATGAGTTTGTGTGAAACTCGTTATGACGAGTTCCAGGTTCCAAGGGATTCCACCGTTGACACACCGATATTGCAATATCGAAGGACAACCAAGAAAGGTAGAGGCTGTCACGATTGCTTGAGAAAACAAATGAACGGCCCTCTGACTCATGATCATTTGATGGTACACCTCTCGACAATATCGTTTCTCCAGTGATGTTTGATGAAAAACGGAGTATCTTCAATTTGACATCTACTACAAGTGCCAAACAACGGGGTATATTTTTCGTACAACATAGCAATCTGTTCATACTCATGGTTGTATCATGATATATCAGATGTTGCATTTTTCATGTGATGCCATAGTAATCTGGCCCATTATGCCGGCGAAACCAAACTATGCCAAGCTTCACTGGAGGGCTGTCCATGGTGAGGACTCCCACACCATCTGGGCGGACGTTGATGGTGGCAGGCATGGCGCGTACGGGACTGGGCGATGATTTTACGACTCCACGATGTGTGCAAAAGGCTTGAGCCGTGAGGCGGAGTGTCAAGTCATCAAATGGCGACCTGTGTCAAAATCCATGAAACAATATGAAGCATGTTTTGGATTGCTTTGGTCTTTACACCAAAATAATTAGGTTCGCTCATTCGCAAAAGATGGGTGACATCATGTTTGACACATCCTCAAATATGATGTCCACCATGGTTAGAGCATGGACATCCAGTTTTTGAAGCATTTAGTCAAAGGTGCCGGTTTCAAAATGCAGAAAACTCCATCAATTCACTGTGGTTTCACTTCGGGGTGGTCTGGAGTCATGACCCATAGGAAAAGAAACATGCGGAGCTTGCCAGAACAGTCCCCATTTGATAGGCCTCACATACACTTCACTTTTGGACTTTCGAGCTCTATCAAATATTATAAATTGCAGGATGTGTTTTTTGGTTCGAATGATCAATACTGTCACTTTTTACAGTAATGGGCTAAATTAGGCCTTAAATTCACGATTGGATTTCTGGACATCCTTTGGCAAACAGTTCACCTCTTCTCCGCAGATCTGGTTGGACTTGTATGAATACATCCCTTCTGAAGTCAAGATATGTACGCAAATAAATATATCCATTTTATCTGTATAGAGCCAACCAATAATAATATACAAATTACATTTTGATAGATAGATGTTTGATGATATTCCAATATGTACAAATACATATTATGCAAATATGGATTTATATGTCTATCTATCTAATCTATCTATCTATATATCTATCTATCTATCTATATATATACATATCTAGACAACAAATATATATATATATATAATGTATATATGTAATATATAAAAATAATTTATAATATCTATATATATAAGATAAATATTTATATATGTATATTAAATATGAATAATTATATATATATATATGTAAAAAAAACAATAATAATAAAATAATAAATAAATAAATAAATAATTAAATAAATAAATATATAAATAAATAAATATATATATATATAAATATATATATATGTATATATAAATATTCAGACAGTATATCCATGTTTTCCAACATGAAGTAACTGTTTGCATTGCCAACCTTATCTCGTCCTTCGTGTTCCATTCACATCCACACGCAACGGCTTCGCTTCTTCAGCTCCGGACTTTCTTCAGGATTTCCATCATTTCTGGCGGAAGTTCCTCCTGCTCTGCTAGGGGTGAGGCCTTCAACATGAGGTTGAAACTTCGCAGGATTCTTGATATTTTCCCCAAGCCGTGTGGCCAGACGTGGGGGTCTTACGGTTAAGGCCTGGTGTTCATGCGAGGTGGTCTCATAGGTGTGCGCCTTTTTTTGGTGGTCCTTACAGCACAAACGTGCCTGTATCTTCCGTTTTCGAAGGAAGTCGCGCAGGAAATGGTGTCTTGGAGATCTCTCGCGCAACCCTCTCGTCACTTGGCGCACGTCGGCTAGCTCTCGTTGTGGCGCGGTGCTGGTTTTGATAGGGAAGGAGGTCTTGCGCAGAGATCTTGACAGTAGGAGGTCGTTTGTAGAGAGCTTGCGCAGATCTTGCCAGGGAGACCTCTTATATAGAGACCTTGTACAGAAACCCACAGACCCCTTATAGAGATCTTGCACAGCATTCTCGCCAAGAGGTCCGTTCCAGAGATCTTGCCAAGAGAGCTCTTCTAGAGAGTTTCTACAGAGATCTCACAAGAAAAGCCTTGCCAAGAGACTCAAAACCTCTCGTAAAGATCTTGTACAGAGATCTTGCCAGGGGACCTCTTATAGAGATCTTGTACAAGGACATTGCATAAAGATTTGTTGCAGAGATCCTGCCAAGAGGTCTCTTACATAGATCTTGTCAAGAGACATTTTTTTGGGAGCTTATACAGAGATCTTGCCGGGAGATGCTTTATAGAGAGCGTGTGCAGAGATCTTGCCAAGAGACCTCTTCGAAAAATGTTGTCCAGAGACCTGGTGAAGAGAACAGAAATCTTGCCCAGAGATCTCATGTAGAGCTTGCACAGAGATTTTGCTTTGCATTTGTTGCAAGAAATCTTTGTGGAGACCTCTTATAGACACCTTGTTCAGATAGCCTTCAAAAGGGATCTTGCACAGCAGCTTCAACACAGAACCTGTCACGGAGATCGTGCACACGATCTTCTACAGAGCTCTTCACCAAGGGAACTTGCAGAATCTAACCTGGTATCCCAGTCTCTCTTCTTCATGTTCCTTCCAACACTGTTTGGGGTCTCTTGCCGGAATATGTTTCCTGATATAAAAGAGTAAAAACTTAATGTAATAATGGCTGGAGATCGTTGTATAACGATAATGCTACACAATATAATATGGATAGTTCATGTGCAAAAAAACATGCAAACACATACATAAACTCAAACCAACGGGGGTATGGCCATGCCCTGATGTGGATATTCGACTCAACTCTTGATACCGGAACATATGTAAAACAGCTCCTGAGAAAGATAGCGCCGAAATTTCAGAAACGAACCGATCTACAAGCGTGTCAATGCAACGCATCCTAACAAGAATCCGTTTGCCGTAGTCACCTGGTTACAATTCAGAACAACTCAATTTGAATAACGCAAACTTCAACTACTGACAAGTACGGATCAAACATTTGAAGGTTTGCGCGCGTGCATTCATATTCAAAAACAAACAACGAACACGCATCAAATTTGCTGTTTGATCCAAACTGACCCGCGTCGCAGCATGGTGCAAGGTTCGGCCCACCAATTGGAGATGGGTCAATTCATTCAAGGGCCTGGGAACCACAAATGGACCGGTCAATGCTGCATTCAATGTTTATATTCACGATATATTTAAAGTGTGTGCTGCATCATATTCTCGCAGTACCTGATGTCGACTACCCATCCCCAACCTGACAAATTTGGACCCATCAAACCGCATCTTTTCAAAACTTTGGCATGGGCTGAGCACTCGGGGTAAATGAGGTCAAATAAGAAAGACCCTCGTTTGAAATCGTTGTGCAATGCATACAGTCCAATTGGGTCTCTTCATTTTGGAGCCCCAGACCATGAACATTCATATTGTTAATAGTATCAAGCGTTAATAACATTTGATATCCATGAGGGTCCCCTCAAACCCACTGGTAAACCACAATTTTCCTTTAGAACGTCGCCGTTTTCACAATTCCTTTAAAACATCGCTGTTTTGAGTTTGTAGATGACCACATTTTCGACGTTCCATTCAATGCTCCCAGGCCTCGTCTGAACCAGACTTGTCACCTTGTGCCTCGGCTATGGTTACTGTCCATCCATGAAAACATCCATGGTTGGGCAACGGCAGCATCGATCTTGCGCTCCATGTTTTTCATGTCTTCTTTGATTCGTATATACCGTATATAGAATACATATGAATATATGACATATAAATACTGAAAGTTAAATACAAATAGTTGTATAGATAAGAAAACATTAAAAACAAAAACAAATATAAGCGACAAAGAGAGAGATAATGCTGCGGGGAATGCCGAAAAGAGCTAGCAAGTCCAATGTGGATGAACAGGGCTCAGCATGGTTGACCGTAGAAGCATCTTAAAACATCAGCTGGGGATACTGGGGTAGGCCCTCCAGGTATGCATAGTTCCCCTGTCCCGCCAAAAGCTATTGCAATTAACGGGGATGAAGCCCATGATTTACCCACCGACAAAGTAGCATCGCATTTGAGGAATCCTTTCGCATCCTTCTGCCGCCGCGGCACCGCCGCAGTAGCAAATCTCCAACCGCTGCCTGGCGCCAACTGCCAGAAACAATTGGCGGACGTATGGGCGCCAATGCCAGTGCGGCCACAAATCTTTTTCAGCCGCGCATGATCGACAACGTTAGGTGAGAACAGTTGGGCAGCAGCCAAGCAACTCGATGTTCCCCCAGTAAAAACAGAAATGGCGGGCCCCCACCCTATGGCATGCCAGTCAGGCAGAAAGCGCGTTTCAGCCGTCATGACTTTGACAATGACATGCAAAATGTAAACCCGCCTCTGCCTCGCACAGCGTTGCCGCAAAAGGACCAGCTTGAAAGCGCCTGTCGGTCAACAAAACAAGGCCCCAGCCCCATCTTCAGCAAAGTCCCAAGAAACATGTGGACGTGCGTCATGTCATGTCATGGTTGCAATATGTTGCAATATCCAGGGAGAGGCTTCCATGCGCTATGGCCGCTATGTGCGCTGATATAGTTATAATTCTTCAAAAAGTGTCGGAATGCTTGAACGTAGTGCCGTCTCTTCAATGGTCGCCTGACAACATACCGAAAACAAAAGCAAGATAATTTGGCGGAAGAGTATGAAAGCTATTTGATATTTGCAGTGGCAAAATGATTGGGATTAAACGTCAAACGACAGTCTCTCAGAAGAGCGTTGGCAAGAATCAAGGACTTTCCAACTCTGTTAAGCCCAGGGGAAACATGAGCACCCGCCAGCAAGTGTATATGAAGCATTGCCTGGGACAGCAGGATGAATTACTGAAAGGTATCGCTGAAAAATATGCGTCGCTAGGCATGGCTACGCATTCCTTTTGTGAACCCCAAGCCTGCTTTAGATACTGTGGACGCGGTACAGTAATTGGTTTGGTTGTCTTCTTGCCACAATCCATTCAAAAGTTGGGGTCTCGGCCCTACTACTTATCACTGTCCCAGGTTTCGATTCTAACCCAGTGGAATGAACTGTGAGTTTATGACTTTGAGATGAGCGACTGGGATGCTTGAGGAACTTTGTAAATGGAAATCATTTGATCTCCATCTCAGTACATTACATAAAATACATAAAGGTGTACTGGTTGGTGGTATACCTATCATTACCTATCCCTCTGAAAAATATGCTCGTCAGTTGGGATGATGGCATTCCCAACCGAATGGAAAGTCATAATCCAGCCATGTTCCAAACCACCAAGCAGATTATCATCTATAAACAACAAACCATGTCCAACATAACTATGGAAAATCACAATTTTCAATGGGTAAATCACTATAAATGAAAATTTTCAGCAACAAATCAGAAACCCAAAACAAGTCCTGGAGGGATGCACGATAAAAACCAAACAGAAAACTCTGTTTTTTTTCCGGAAGCTGGGCCATACAGAAAAAGCTGGACAGGTGACACCCCCATCCCAAGCCATATGCTGTATATATATATATATATACATATCATATATAAATTATATGTAAACATATGTACATATGGGTGTCTGTATGTATGCATGTATGATCATGCATGTATGTATGCATGTGTGCAAGTATTTTATAGTCATGTAATGCAATGTGATGCAATGTAACGCAATGCAATGTAATGCAATGTAATGCATTGTAATGCATTGTAATGCAATGTAATGTAATTATGTGATGTGATGTATATATTCGAAATCATTATATACATAATTATGTCTATAACTATAGATAATCGTAGATACAAAGAGACAGAAATACATGTAGATCCGACATGTCTTCATTCCAAGGATGATCAGTGTGGCTTTGGAGAAACATGTACCGTTCACGGTTCCTGCAATTGAGGCTGATCAAGGTGAAAGAGGTTCTGGAAGCCTCTTCCAAGTACAAATTGGCTGTTAAACCCATTTGATTGTAAAAGCGATATCATATCATATATTATCATATATCCATATTGAGGTTTCCAATCCATGGGGGTAGCCCCAGTCATCATCCATTTATAGATGGATTTTCCACTAACCATCCAGCTGTAGGGCTACCATGACTACGGAAACCTCAGCCTAGTCATCAACCGGTAGCTACACCAGCGCCGGTGTCATGTAGGTAAGATGCCAATTTACATGAAGTGCAAACATTTTTTCAAAAAAGGAACCATGTTAACCATATTGCTTTGGAACAACCATGAAACACCATATGTTTAATCTATGTTCATCTGTCGTAATTAAAGATCATTCTGACATATTCTGACTTTGTCCTGAAATGCTCTTGCAGGACAGCCTCAACAATGGCCCGGAGATTTACGAACCCAAAGACCCGGTCAGCCGGAGTCTGTCGAGTCGGATTATCTGGGGAACTCTGATTGTAGCAACAGGAATATGGATAGCCATAGCTCCCTTCACCGCTACCCGTTTCAAGTCTGGGGGTATACTGTAGAACTTCAAGCGAGTCCTTTAAGCAGCAACATCAAGCGTGTCCTAAACTGCGATGGAAAATGATGGAAAGTTGAAACTACCATTCAGATTCAATCCAAGCAGTATGTTCGGTGTAATATTGGGTGTACTGTACCTGGTTGGTGGTATACCTACCCCTCTGAAAAATATGAAAGTCAGTTGAGAGTATTATTCCCATATATATATATATGGAAAAAAATGTTCCAAACCATCAACCAGTGTACTTCCGTGTTTACATCCAAGTGTCTGTTAGGACAACAAGCTTTGATGCCGTGCCCTCCTAGACATTCAATGTTGAGCCCTCCCCACTGGCGTGGCTACGATAGGCACTGGTTCTGCTGTGAAAAAACTGGTGCTGATACGCCGCGCACGGCCTGAAGTAAGGCCAAGGAAGCCAGAAGGCTCCTGTTTTGCACTGCTGGAATGAACTGCCATAAATCCCAGAGATATGTTGGGGTTCAATAGGGTGCCAGGGTTTTTGCACAAAAATCTGTGTGTATATATATATATGCACATATTATTTATATATATATATATACACGGCTTCAGGGCGGTTTCGGGCGTTCTCAAAAACGGTGTTTTTGAGAGGTGTGGTTTTTCAAGTGTGTAAGACGACAAAGCTACAAGAACAGAAATAGCTACAAGAGCACAGGTATGAGTTAACTTTCTGCAGCAGATTTGCATGAGGAGCTGCAACAACACAGTACAAGTGTAATACAAGTGTAAGAATGACCATGGCAGTGGGTCTGCTGAAATTAACTAACTAGAGCAAGGACTGTAGTAAAAGCAAAAAACAAACTACTTTACTTCGAGTTATCCCCACCATGACATCTATACGTTTTGTTACTGGCAAATCTTCCGGCATTCTATCTGACATATCTTCTGGCATTTTATCCGGCATACCTTCTGGCATTCTATCTGGCATATCTTCTGGCATTCTACCTGGCATATCTTCTGCAATATGTTCTGGCATATCTTCTGGCACTCTATCTGGCATATCTTCTGGCATATCCTCTGACATTCTATCTGGCACTCTATCTGGCAAATCTTATGGCAGCTGGCATATATTCTGGCAAACATTCTGGCACTTTATCTGGCATACCTTCTGGCATTCTATCTGACATTCTATCCGGCATACCTTCTGGCATTCTATCTGGCATATCTTCCGGCATTTTATCTGGCATATCTTCTGGCGTTCTATCTGGCATATCTTCTGGCATTCTACCTGGCATATCTTCTGGCATATCTCCTGGCACTCTATCTGACATATCTTCTGGCATATCTTCTGACATTCTATCTGGCATTCTATCTGGCAAGTCTTCTGGCGTTCTATCTGGCAAACATTCTGGCACTTTATCTGGCATACCTTCTGGCATTCTATCTGACATTCTATCTGGCATATCTTCTGGCATTCTACCTGGCATATCTTCTGGCATATCT
>Ga0126342_10019687_pt1 | contig 11435 bp, 4 predicted proteins | sample Cyp1metagenome_FD_92528 | JGI IMG/M metagenome (GOLD analysis project Ga0126342, IMG submission 92528) | Coral microbial communities from Lord Howe Island, Old Settlement Bay, Australia - Cyphastrea 1 metagenome | ecosystem: Host-associated > Invertebrates > Cnidaria > Coral ... | reverse complement strand
GAAGATATGCCAGAAAGAATGTCAGAAGATATGTCAGATAGAATATCAGAAGATATGCCAGATAGAATGCCAGAAAAAATGCCAGAAGATATGCCAGATAGAATGTCAGATAGAATGCCAGAAAATATGCCAGATAGAATGCCAGAAGATTTGCCAGATAGAATGCCAGAAGATATGCCAGATAGAATGTCAGATAGAATGCCAGAAAATATGCCAGATAGAATGCCAGAAGATTTGCCAGATAGAATGCCAGAAGATATGCCAGAACATATGCCAGAAGATATGCCTGATAGAATGCCAGAAGATATGTCAGATAGAATGCCAGAAGATTTGCCAGTAAGAAAATGTATAAAGTATAAATGTCATGGTGGGGATCATTCGAAGTGAAGTAATTTCAATATTTGTAGTACCTTGTAGTGAGTGGGGTTCAGCATGTTGATTGCATTACCTTTTCCACCTTAAGTTTCCCTATTCAAAGTGTAATAGGAGAAAGAAAAAGAGAAAGGGAAAGGGAAAGAGAGAAAGAAAAAGAGAAAGAGAAAGTAAAAGAGAAAGAGAAAGAGAAAGAGACAGAGAGAGAGAGAGAAAGAGGGAGACAGGAAGAAGAGGGAGAGGAAGAGGAAGAGTAAGATGAAGAGGAAGAGAGACAGGAAGAAGAAGAGGAAGAGAGACAGGAAGAAGAAGAGAAAGAGGAAGAGGAAGAGGAAGAGGAAGAGGAACAGAGAGAGAGGTAGAGGAAGAGGAAGAGGAATATTAAAAAAAAAACTGTAAAATGATTTTTTCTTCTCTTGGCTCCAGGATCAGCTCTGGAAAAGTTTGCTGCAATTGTGAGCCCTGAGAACAAACCTACTAAAGTGAACTGGACCCTCTCATGGCCCAGTGCCTCGGAAATTTGTGGAAAAAGTTGTTCTTTAATAGGTCTGTCTTTTTTTTTGAAAGGTTTGGACTTTGAACTTGGCAATTGCTTTTGTAAAAGGTTTTTTTTCTTCTACTTCTTTTGGATCCAGGATCAGCTCTAGAAAAGTTTGCTGCAATTGTGAATCCTGAAACCTACTAAAGTGAACTGAACCCTCTCTTGGCCCAGGGCCTTGGAAATTTCTGGAAAATTGTTCTTTAATAAGGGTTTAATAGGCGGTCTGATTCTTTTGGGACAGGGAAACAAACAATATTTTTTTTTCAGAAAAAAATGTTCCGATTTTTTGACACGAACATTTTTTTGGACAAAAACATGGTCTCCCAAAAATTCTTGCCACAATAGTGAACCTTCCAAACATTGCTGGAACCCTGAATAATTTGGAACATCTTGGCCACAATAGCGAACCTAGACACTAATCAGGATACAACATTAACTAGGTCGGTTCAAAGAAAGACGTACGTCAGAAACATTCGGTAACCATCAATCAAGAAACCATGTTTTTCATTGTACTGCTATACTAGCATCTACCGGCCATAGGTCTTCCTGCGAATATCCCTTCAAGGGATTGAATTTGCAAAGATGAAATGCAAACAGCATGATTACATAAATATAATTACATATATATATATATACACATATATATATATATGTATATACATATATATATATATATAGCCATCCCCAAATGCCCAAAAAGATACCCTCCGGTCAATAGATAATAGATGTGAATAGGTAAATCATGTTTGTCATCTATAAGTGGACGATTCTCCCTATGTCAAATAACCACGCTTTATCATCCCCATTTTTGTTGGTTATAAAAACTCCACTAAACCCATTGAATCCCATCAGATTCCATTACTGTAAACCCCACTAAACCCCATAACATCCCATTAAATTCCCTATGAAAATGAGTATGAAACCGTCCTGTTTTTTTTTGTTTTTTGTTGTTTTGTTTCGTCACCACGTTCCAGGAAACATTTCGATGCCAAACTGTGCCGACTCCTTCGGCATTTCACAGGTGCGCCCCCACGTGTTTTGTATTTTTTCCCACATGATTGGTGACGAACGAAATAGTTTGACTTGATTGGTAATGAAATTATATGAAATAGGGAATCTGATATTTCATATATTGTTTGGCTTATTGATTTATTGGGGCTTATGATTTAATCCATGGTAATTAATTATAGGGCAAAAATATCGAATGTCTCAAAATGTTTGGCGAAAAAAATCGTATTTAAGTGCTTGACAAACTGCAAAAGATGCAATTTTGCTTGGTCCAGTTTCAAAAGAAACCAACCCGAAAAAAAACAAACCACAACCTTCATCGAACGCGTTTCAACATTGCACATTCAACTTTAAAGGCTCAATCCAAAGATTTTTCCGAATAAAATAACAAGAACTCTTCGTGGTCAGCTCTGCAGTGCCACCGCGAGGTGAAGCGGAAGCGGCTCCTCGCCGCGTGGACGGAATGAAGGCCTTCCGTGGCTTGGATGCCTCGCTGGAGCTGGGGCTGATCTGACCGGGCCCTCCGTTGTGGATTCCAGCGAAATCACATGGAAGTCACATGGAAACCCATATGGACATCTATGAAAATCATGAAGGTGATATGGAAATTTATATGTTTTGTTTTCCAAGATAAACACAGGCCATGATAGTAATAACGTAATAACTGTAGTGACCCGCAATCTCTCAACATGTTTCATAAGGCGAGATTATATTATACGTATTTTATCATAATGGTATATATATATATATGGTGATAAACATTATATTACTATGGTTATTCCCAACTGGCATGACTATTTTTTCCATATCTTAATGTACTAAATCTACTGGATCCGGCTACCAGAAATCGAAGCCTGGCACGACGCTGTATCTCTGTGGCGGATCAGCGATCCAGCAGACATATGAAACCAATATACAGATATGGCCATATCTGAATCATACTGTATGCTGTAAATGGGCCATCAATGAAACAGATGTAAACATATTATTCTCGGATGGGGCCAGGACCAGCAGAGGCTACATCCTGTGATATCCAGTGATGTCAACGTTAGGTGAAAACTAGCGAAAACAAGTTTCCGGTGACTGTTTTTTGGTGTGTGTGTGTGAGAAGGCAATATTGCAAACAACGGATGCGGGCATGCTTGTGCTGTTGGATGTGAGAGTTCCTCACAATGGTTGGTGGTTTCAATCATTCCATCAGTCCTATTGACAAGGACACAAGCGTTCCCTTATTAAGTCCATTCACATGTAAAATATTCAAGGATTAAGGATAGCATGTAGACATTCAATTGACGCAATCCGACTGGCAATAGAAAAGGGATTGGCGGAACTTGGAACCACCAGCATGTATTTGTTGTGGCCTGCTCAGGGCCATTTTACCAGGGAAATGATGAACTTAAAGTTCAACCTGGGAACGTGATCTTCTATGTGTTTTTCGGATCCGGCTGAGCTGGATGTTTTCCGCCCTTGAAACATGAGCATCAAGTCCTGCAGGTCCATTGTAGATGATGGTTATACCAAGAGCCACCCCTTCCAATGGTCAGCATGAATACGGTACCCCAATCCAAGGGGCACCATAACCATGGACTGACAGAGGGGGATGGCACGGCGGTACCTTTCAGCTGCTGCATGATGCATGGCACAGGTGATGTCAAGACCTTCCCTTGTTTAAGAGCTCAATGGGTTTGTCTGAACTTGAGGTATTTGCACTCGTACCTCCAAATTTGATAGCTTATCAATGTTTATTTGATAGCAATTTTGAATGATAACTCCATTGTCAGACCAATCCCACTTGATTTTTGTAGGCTTGGAACGCTGGGATGCCACATGTTGACTCTGAAAAGGCATCTACGTAGAGAGAATTGTTTGGGCGCCATCATGCGCCAGCGGAGAAAAATGTTGAATCAAGCGTGGGTGGGCAAACCCTTTACTCATTGGATTGTTTTAAGGGGAATTTTACAGGAAATCCCCATATTTAAAGGTAAAAACAATGGTTTCCTGTAGGTTTTCACTTGAACCAATCCAATTGTTTACAAATAGCAAATCATCGAAAGAAGTGGGGGAAAAATCCGGCCATGTTTGTTAATTGCAGAGGACATCAGTGGCATCCATGGAAAGTTGGTCTCATTTCCGAACGTCCAATGTGCAGAATCAAATTTTCTGCTGATGGAGGGTAATAAACCCACCAGAACGCCGTACTTTGATGTACCATATGTTCTTTTTGGCCTGGGAACCTTTCAACATTGATCTTTGGTTAACCACACCAGTGCAACATCATCTTACAACACCAGGAATGAAAGATCAGCTACCCTCGGGTAAACTAACATAGCTATAGGAAATCACCATTTTTAGTAGGTAAGTAAACTATGAAAAAGGCCATTTTCAATAGTTATGTTAAATTACCAGAGGGTAAAAACAACCTCGCCCTTAGCTTAGCTGAACTCTTCGAGAGGGCGATGGGGACTGAAGAACAAAGGTTGGGTTTCATTGGCTGGAACACAGGTGAACAAATCCTCCATCAGCAGCATCTCCCAGTCTTTGTTGGCAGCTTTTGGCGTTGACCAGACGCCCGTTCAAGCCAACCTTCTCGAACCGTCTTGCGCGCATGACCCGCAGTGGTAAAAGGACGCGAGAGGGACACCTTCCCACAATTTATATACATGAAACATCATGAAACCAAAATCCGTCAAAAGTGACTTTGGAAACCCACTTTGACAGATGTTCTTTACAATGGATGCAGCATAGTTTGGATTTGGCCCTGAGGGGTTCCAGCATGTTCCACCCACTAAGCTGCCCACTGGATTGACACTCCATGTGGCAAAATCTGTTGATCCAAATGGACTCTCAATAGCCTATATAGCAGATATCAGTACACGCACTCATATCAGTATGAGCATACACACACTGTGATATATATATATGATATGCATGATATTTGTTTATAATATATATATATACATAGCCTTAGCATTGTAATGTATACAATGTATACTGTATATATATATATATATTAATCACATTTGTATATTTAGAAGAAAAACACAATTTATATATATATATATGTTATGTATTTGATTTAAACAAAAACATATAGTATAAAGGATCATATATATATATTATATACACATAATTTATGTCTTAAACATTATTAATTTAATATGTCAATATTTATTTTGTATATAAGTAATTTGTTGTGTATATATATATATATACGTATATACATGTGCGTGTAAGTTGGTTGATCCCAAAAATGTCACCTACTCCCAACGAAAGACTATCAAACCAGGTGCCTGACAGCCGTGCTCCGGAGGACATCTTTGTTTTTTTTGTCGCGGAGAACTGGATGGTGATGTTCACCCAGAAAGTTTCATCAACAAAGATTCAACTTATCAAAATGTGGATTTAGCCCAAGAAACTGGGAAGTTTGAAGTATCAAATAATGGTGATTCAAAAAATGGTGATTTAGCCATCAGCATGTGGATTTTAACCTAAGAATTGGGATTTAGCAACAAAGAACCATTTGTCATTTCAATTGATTAGTTTTAACAAGCCAAAGGGTGAACAGAGGGATATCATCCAGACAATTTCGAAAGTCAACAAAAAATGGATATTACGGGATGATATGATGGAATTTGAATGGGTAAATATGGGCTTCAAAAACCAGACGTACACATGGGTTGGTCATGTCTGGTCATGGTACTCATCGTCCATTTGTGGTGCCCAGTTTTGACCCATGTCGCTATTCTATGGGCTGTTCGCATGGGATGATGTCAGAGATTCTGCTGGCTGGTTGGCAGTTTTATGCTTGTGTTCTTATAGTTCGAGCCGTTTTCTTGATGATGATCCTCCTAGCATTCTTGAGATTGCTTAAGGTCACCAACTAGGAAAAAGCAACCTGTATGTATGTATGTATATGTATATATATATACATATAAATGAATAAATAAATAAATAAATATAAACAACTAAATGAATATACAAATATATATCGTCGAGTATTGGATATAAGAACGGCGGCACCAAAATGTTGGATATTCCGAGGGATACGGCTACAGTTACATCCCCAACTTCTCCAGATGGCCATATCTGGGAAAAACGAATCCCATCCCTAATATTAAACACCCCCCCAAAAAATGTTTTAGTAGGGGATTTCCACATAATTGAAACCATTTAGGGGGTGTTTAGTGGGGGATGGGATTTTTGGACAAACCCATGCTGCTGGAGCTCGGCCAGGATCGCACAGGCTCCAAAATGTCGAAAGTCTCACGGAACTCACTGGGTCACTTGATGCCCCTGCACCGCAAACATTCCAGTTTTGGTTCCTTGGACTTCAGCCGGCTGGGTTTATGAGTTTAGCTTTCTTGATGTGAATTTAGTTGTTTTCCCACATCATAATTTCGATGTTTCACACCGAATTGAGAGCTGCAACTTGACCCATTGCAACAACTCTGGCTGTTCGGCTTTTCATGGCTATTCGGCTATTCATGGCTATTCCCCCTGCCATGCGGGTGGTATAGGCACTCTAGTGACTCTAACTCTAGTTCTAGTGGAAGACATTGGAAAACTTCCTTTCTGCCCCAAGAACACTCGGCCCGGCCTTGGCTCCAGATGCACTTCTCCACAGCTTGGGCTTCGCCGCTGTTTCCTCGCCGCCATGGGATGCGGGCAAAGCGGCCAGAGCACTGCGAAGGAAAACAAGGGCAGCGGCGGCCAAGCCCATGACAAACAACAAGCCAAGGAGGAGAACAAACAATACCAGGTGCCCGGCGTGGGGTCTGGGATATGCGATGCGGTTCTAAATGGTTTGTAGATTTGAAGGTTGACTATGGTTGACCCAGCTGACTCCTTGCAGTGGGATCCAGCTCTTAGCGTTAGCTGTCGTGGCCAACGCCCGGGGGCCTGTGATGTTTGTTTTTCCAGTCATAGACTGGCACAGTTTCTGCCACGTTGCCCGGGACGAACATGGACACATAGTATGTGTCATGATGTAATCTCATCATACAGTACTACATACATTATAGACAAGGCATGGATATATAATGAAATATATGTATATATATATACATAGTATCATGATAACCATAATTTTAATATGTTATATATATATATATATGATATATGTAATGTATACATATATAAATATGCCTACATATGAAATGCCATACCATCATCATATACCCACCGACTCGAAGCCACGAGCAACACGGCAGTTGCTTCTGCCAGAGGCCACGATGTCCTTCCTCTCGCAAGTTCCACTCTTCAATAGGCTCTCCTTGAGGGGGATGGGATGACTTCCAGTGACACAGGAACGACCAAGGAATGACTGGAGGACCATCATTTTGGTGAAAATTCTTGGTTCTTTGCCTAAGTGTAGGTTGATCTTGTCATGATTTGATATGTGTTGATATGTTTTTGATATGGTTTGACATGTTTTTCTTTTGATTATTGTGTGAGTTTTGTTCAATGCTCTTCGGTTGGTTTGTTTGCTTGTTGATCATATTATATACGAATTTTAGGTGGTTCATTTTGATCTATTTTTGTTTGATGATGGCATGATGGTCGTGGCTGGTCAAATCCATTTTGGTTTACTCGATTCCCTATGTTTGAAATGATGAAATGTTTGATTGTCATGAAAAATCATGTTTGTTTTCCAGTCATATCCCATGTTGATCCATGTTTTAGTCTATGATGAAGCCTCAATTGAGGTGTGTTTTGAAATGGGGGGGGTACCCTAAAACGATGAGTTTCCCTCGCGGGATATTCGCAAGTTTGATGATCAGTTGGGATCCCCCAAGTTTCGGAAACCTCCGTTTCGGCCCTTTGGAATCCTAATTTAAGAATCATTATGTATAAAAAACCATGCAACTATATGAAACCTCAATAAACCTTGACTTGAACTCATCACTTCCCATCATTGAACCTCCATTTTCTCATCATTTCCTGGTGATTTCTTTCCAACGACATCCGACGACCATGCTTCGCTCACCAGGCTTCCTAAGGATCAACACCCAATCCTGGCTGCGGCCTGTGTGAATCAAGGTTTTCGGCTCCTTGGAGGTTGAGAATGGGAAATCCCCGAGCTAAATAGATCTGATAGATGGATGTATCATCTATTATTTCTGGTTGGTGGTTTGGAACATGTTTTATTTTTCTATATATTGGGAATAATACAATTAATCCCAACTGACTAATCTTGTTCAAAGGGGTTGAAACCACCAACCAGTAATGACATCATGTAGATGGAGGATTTTCCAGTTTGATTAAGCGGTTGGAGGGGAAGAAGACAATAGTTGGCGCAATCATTTGCCCGTTTTTTTGATGACCATGATTGGTTGATAATTTCAACAATTTTCCATTTATCGTTCGGCTGGATTTTTAGCACGAATGGCAAATTTAACGAACGAAAATGAGGATGAAATTAGCAAGATCATGGGATATTAGGGTGCTTAGGGTGCGTATTTTTGGGGTACCATACCCAAATGGCAACTTTGCTGGTTCGATATGCGTTTTGATTTGCTCCATTTTTTCCAAATCCAAATTTGAAACGCGTTAAAGTCATTCCAAGTCTAAGTTTGAAACGAGTAAGATATCCAAAGTGCAAGAACAACTCAGCCTAATCATGGGTTGAATGGAAAATCTGCAGGAACTCTGGCTAAACTCCCATCAACTGTGGAGGCTCCTGTAAATTGTACCCTAAACCAATCCAATGATTGAATAGGTCATAATTTGAATTTGATCCAAATAAACATGTTGCTTGTTCAACCCCCAACACTTCGGAGTTGTTTTGATCAACATAAAGATTTCGCCAGCTAGCGTCACGGGGAGAATTTCCAGCGCAAACGGGATGATCCCAGAAACCATGAGCTGTTGCGGGGTTTCTTGTTGGTCCCCCAAGGGTCAGATGGTTGAAAGGTGCAGAAACTCATGGCAGAGAACATCCTGGAATATCAATGAAGAAAAGTGAGTGAAACGCTGATGAGCGAATCATATTGAACATATTCCAACTTGCAACTTCCGGTCGCAAGCGGGTTTTTTGGTTTATACAGGGGGTTATATCCCAAGTGATGGATCTTATCATGGTGCCACCATGGTGCCACCCATTATGCCATAAGCCGCAACAAATCACCGAGGTCAGGGCAGACGATCATCACCCAAGGCGATGTCGGCAGGGAATTTTTCATCATCCAAAGCGGAGAGGCGGAAGTCTTGGTGACGGATGGAGGTAGCCAGATCCTTGGCGAAGTTTCAGGGCGTAAGACTCAGACCATCCACATGTTCTTAGAGCATTTTGGTATAGGCATGGCATGGTGTCTGGTGTGACTTGTTGGTCCAGATCTTGGTCAACATTTCCATCCAGTATGTGTTTTGTTTGCTGGTAATTACTGTACGACATAATCTGATACTGTGGGGCCCATCAGTGGGCCTAGCTTTTAAATCCCAAGGTTCATCACCACTTTCCCTATTCAGAATTGCCATTCTTTGTATCTCTTTGGTATAATTATATAGTTATCCTTGTCATAAGCTTCTTATAAAGTTATAAAAACTTATAAAGCTCTACAAAACCCTATGAAAGCACACAAAAACCGTATAAAAAGATATCACAAAAAACGTGATAACGATCCAAAACCAGCTTATCCATCTATTTTCACCTTCCCGTTGTTGCGGGTTAGCGCCAGGAAGAAGGTGGCCAGCCTGAAACAGGGCGACTACTTCGGAGAGAACGCCTTGTTGCGCAACGAGCCGCGCTCGGCCACCATTAAGGCCATCACGGAGATCAAGACCTTGAAGATCACCCAGGAGAAGTTCAAGGACCGGTTTCAGAAAAGGTGGTTGAATTATGGTTCAGTTTAGTTCTATTAACTGATATTACATTAATATGCTAACAATTCTAGTTAGTACTTATTAGCTAAATTGGGTTGGTTATGTCTTAATTCTGCTTTAAACATATGGTTGAATTACGTCGTTATTGGAGTCTAATGATTCTAATGGTGCCAGGACGGGCGACCGCAAAAAAACAATGCTAATGTGTTTTTTTTTTAAATAGTAATATAAGACTATTTTCATCTATTTTCTGGTTTAAGAACGATGGCTTAACTATAGTTTAATTGGAATGTAGTGGGGTAATAATGGGGTATATCAACCCATCATGGTATATAAATATTGAGCGGGCTGGCAACCGGTGTATCTAGCGCCTAGGACTTAGAAGGAAGCGTTTAGGAGCGATTAGGATAGGCCAAGGAGCTACAATCAGAGCTTCCCCAACCGCATTGAAAATTATGGAGTTGGGGGCTGACTTCCATGTTGCCAGAATAAGTGGATATGAGTGATTGGGGACTTGAATATATCCTAATATATTCCAGTTTTTTGAGGGTTATAAGTTATAACTTATAACCCACAAGCACTAACCACAAATCGCTGATTCTGGCACCATCTAAGTCTAGGGAGGGGGCGACTGGTTGAATTGGCTCATGATGATAAGTCCATATAAATGAACCCCCTTTATGATGTAATGGATATTAATTATTGCATAATCTTTCGGGATAGCTTGTACATGTTCGTACGAAGCCACGAATTAATTATTGCTGGAACTTCACTGTAACTGGAGAAACAAGTAACCGACGTCACCGAACATGACTCAACATGGGTATTGGTGGAATCTCGGGAATCATCCCAAAAAATGCGGAAAATGTTGTCTCATTTCTGAACTATACTATTTGCTATTAATTCCGCAGAAAAAAATATGTGTTTCACACAGAAAATCGGATTTGCGTCGCAAATCCTTTTTTCTTGTTCAAGATGGTTGTCCCCGATTCCCTGCAAGATCCCCTGCAAGATCGCCGACCTCACCCGGTCCGGAAAATGATCGGAGAACGGACTGTGAATTTGCCCACGTGTAGGCGCTACTTAACTGAAATCCAACGGACCAGCATGCTGAAATTCTGCAGGATTTACAGTCATCAGTGTACTGTATATTTTCCTTCAGTTTCCCATCATACTTTCCATAGATTTCCATAGATTTCCCAGATTTTGATGGCTCAGCCCCTCCCTTCCCGGTGTTTCAGGAGCTGGGCTTGAACGAAAAAATCCAGTTCGCCAACCGCAAGGCCGTCGGCGGCGGCGGCAAGCGAGAACTGGTGGTGAAGCCACCTTCGAAGAAGACCAATGAAGAACGGCAGCTCATGGAGCCCCGTTGGGAATGGGAACCCTAGGATGGGATGTTGATGGATTTTTGGGGAAAAATGGGGGGGCCTAAGAAACTTGGGCGTAGATATTTATTGTATTTTATTATCTACAGTTGCGGTTTATTTTATGTCTATTTAGGGTATATATATATTATACATAAATACATAATAATACATAAATAAATAGATATAATACTGTTTAATATAAACATGTATATATATATATATATATATATATATATATATCAAGGAATAAATAAATATATAAATAAATATATATAATATTGTTTAATATAATATATATATATATATATATACACACATATATATAT
>Ga0126342_10019686_pt1 | contig 11435 bp, 14 predicted proteins | sample Cyp1metagenome_FD_92528 | JGI IMG/M metagenome (GOLD analysis project Ga0126342, IMG submission 92528) | Coral microbial communities from Lord Howe Island, Old Settlement Bay, Australia - Cyphastrea 1 metagenome | ecosystem: Host-associated > Invertebrates > Cnidaria > Coral ... | reverse complement strand
TAATGATGGTTAATGATGGTTAATGATGGTTAATGATGGTTAATGATGGTTAATGATGGTTAATGATGTTTAATGATGTTTAATGATGGTTAATGATGGTTAATGATGGTTAATAATTGTTAATAATTGTTAATAATCAGTCTGGTTTGGAACATGTCATTTTCCATTTCATATATGGGATAATCCTTCCCATTGACGAACTCATATTTTTCAGAGGGGTTGAAACCACCAACCAGCAATGACCATTTTTGATTGGAACATGATCTTCCAAACAGATTGACCTCAGATATATTGCATTTTCACGGATGGGACAATCATTTTCACGGATGGCCGGGAGTTCCTGTTTTCAAATTGGTTAAGCCGATTTCAGCCGGCACTTGCTGCACAGCAACCGATCCCAGGTAAGAAATTCTATGATGGACGCCGCTCGAATGAAGGGACTTGGGACTATTGGTCATAACATTCCCAAGTTATTGGAGACTAATAACAAACAGTATGGGGTATTGGGTAATGGAGGTATTCTATACCGTTTGCTCTGGATGACTAATAACAGTGGTTATACATAATCAAAGTTATTGGAGGAGTTCCAGTTCATCAAAACATCATATTTGTTAGTAGATTCTTAGTGGCTAAGACCCAACTGGAAAGGGCTCTTGAGCACAAGACCAAGGGAAAGAATAGCGGCATAGCGTTACGCGGCTCTGAGCACTTGCAAAATCTTTTTCAAAATCTTTTTCAAAATTGGTTGGCGGTTGATGGGAGGTCGATTTCATCAAGAGAAACGGTGGTTGATGTTGATCATGGACCTCAAGATCTGCGCGCTGGGTCTCAAATTTGACCTAGCCATGGTTGATTGGAGACCATAAAGATATTGTGGATAAACATCCTCACTAAATGGTTCCATATTCTGAATCTACTTGAGGATAATTATACACTGTCAGCTGCGATTCAAGTTCTACATGTGCGCTGGCCTAAAGGTATCTCAAGATTACCCGGCGCCAATTTTTCAGCTCCACTACAGGTTTCTTGTTCATCCCTCATGTCAGTCGATCCGGCATTTTGCAGGACATGCACAGTACTGATTCTTGTTAGTTTCTTGTTAGTTGTTTTGGTTGTTGCTTCCATTAGTTCAGTTCAACCCTTAAAATTGCATCTATTGAATCTATTGCACAATGATCTGCAAACGGCCAAGGGCTGAGCCGCGGCTTTGGCTTTCCTTTCCACGCTTATTTTTTTTCTGAGTCTTATCATCCTGTGCACTGAGGGAACATTCACGATGTTTTATTGTACAGGTATAACCAGAGGGTTCATTTATTTAAATAACCCATTATTAATGGTATATTATTTGAACATTAATGTATACTATCCTTTTAGGAATCCCATTCTATTCCTATTCTGTTCCCGATATATCCCTATAAATCCTATGTTTCTGTTTAAATCCCATACCATTGAGTCCCGACACGGTCAACATCGAAAAAAACATGGGGAAAGACTTAAAACCGGTGCCGATGGAGGCCGAACGATCGTTTTCTGCACAGCAGTTCGTAGTCGGCGGTGTGCCGAACGCATCCATCTTGATTTCTTTAAAAAATATGTTCAGAATAATGCAGCATTACATATACAAACATCAATACAAAATCCCAAGTTGTTCCCCAAAGTCTAAAAAAAACACATTTTCATTTTCCAGCAACATCAATCACCAGTGGCATTTGGTCATTTCAAATCACCATCTTTCCATATCTTTCAGATATGACCAGAGGTCGTGGCTTGTCGCAACTAGGCCATGTGCCCATCATTCACCACGTGAACAACCTGGCCATCCACGCTTTGGCTCGGCAGTTGCTGGACTCGTCTTCCAATGCCACGACCGCCGCGGTGACGGCCACAGCGGTGACGGGGGCGAAGGAGGCCGTGGCCACGGTGGCCACAACGGCGTGACTTGGAAGAAAACCAGGGATGGGAAAAACACATATGGGTATGTGTCAAAACCTTGTACCCCTGGTGAACATTAAAATAGCTGGTAAATGGATGTTCATCCCTCTAAAAATGGTATTAATAGGTATTGATTCATAGCCATATGGGGATTTCCATAGTCATGGGGGATCCAATAGCTGGATGGTTTTTGGAAAATGGAAAATGCAATCTATAGATGGATGAGAACTAGGGCTACCCCCATGGATTGGAAACCTCTATATTGTGGTGAAGTTTGATTTTTGTTCATCAGGTGAAGTTTGATTTTTGTTCATCAGTGTTTATTGTCAATATTCTTGATGAGATTTGTGAAACCTGGTCGGTATACTGCAAATAACATGTGTATTTTTTTTTAAATCAATGGTGGTTGTTTAATCCGCAAAACAATGATGATTTATAAATATTTATAAATTATGATTGACATTGAGAGACCGCGGTGTACTTGTTGCAGTGAAGACTGGGGAGTGCTCCCTCACCGACACATTCCTATCATCCATGGAGCCCAAGTGGCAACCATGAAGGATATGGAGGTTTCCAATCCATGGGGATAGCCCTATCCTAATTTTTTTGGTATGTTCCACAACAAAAACCATCCTAATTTTTCTGGGATTCTCCATCTATGACCCCCCCCAGGTTGACTACCACCACAACATCCACCACTGCATCAAGCGTTGCGGCTGCTACAGCTGCCGCGACAACAGCTGCAGCTGTGTTCACAACTGCCGCGACCACAACAACTGCGGTGCCGATGCCGGCGGCGGTGCCGGCAGTGCGGGTTGATGCGAGGGCGACCAACGGAGCGAACATGACGCTGGGCACGTAATCGTGTGGGATCATTTTGAGCCACAAATGGAATGTTCATCCAATCGCAAGGGAGTTGCATACGATTTCATCAGATTGGGGGGACTATACAATGTGAGGCCCCCGTTAGATATGTTTGTTGGTTTAGATTCGCCCCAGTAACTATAGGTATAAATACATATAAATACCATAAACCAAAGTTATTGGAGTTAGTTCACCCCAATTATAAGTGGATTGACCCGCTCCTTATCCCATGTAAATCACTGGGGTTATAAACCACTTACGAGCCGTGGGTAGTTCGCCACCAAGTAGGATAGTCATTGTGGAAAAAACATGAACACATGACAAATCGATACGACCGTGATCGCAATTGTTCAAATTCATAAACAAGAAACTGTTGGTCCTTTTGCTATATCGCAAAATATGCATCCCACTCGTATGAAGTGCTTAATAATACGAGAGGAGTGTTCAATATCCCTGTCGGTTGATGATTGGGTATTATACAAACCAAAATATATAGGCGATTTATTATAATCCATCATGTGAATCCAGAAAAAAAGCGGGCAAAAAAAAAAACATAAAAATTGCAGGACCATCTTATAGTCCATTCTGCACATCGAAAAAAGCAAGTTATTCCAGCTTTTTCACAATTTGGCCATGGATCAATACCTATAAATACCATTTTGACAGGGATGAACATCCATTTACCACCTATTTTGACTGGTTGGTGGTTTGGAACCATGGAATTTTATGACTTTCCATATGGGAATTTCATCCTCCCAACTGACGAACTCCATGATCTTTTAGAGGGGTAGGGCTAAAAACCACCCACCAGGTTATTATTAACCATCATTAACCATATAATATCATATAATAACCATATATTAACAGTATATTACCAACCAATGGTAGCTCAACCACCAACCACCAACATTTTGATGTTCACGGATAGCCACGGTAACTTGACTCCGAGTCCCCATGTCTCAGGACCTTGTTCTGCTTCGCTTGGTCCCCACGGCGCAAGAATGACGAAGGGGTCCTCAATGAGGCCGCCCAAAAAAACGAGTGATCCGATCGTCCGCTTTTTTGGTGAAACAACGCAGTTGTGGTGGTTGTAAATGAACCAGAAATGAACCATCCAAAAACTGATTGGTGGTTTGGAACATGAATTTTATCTTTCGATCCATATATTGGGAATAGTAAGCCCAACTTAATATTGTTCAAAGGTGTGGCTCAACCACCAACCAGAAAAATGATCTGTGATTGATTCTCATTGACAAATTATGTATTATGCTTTACATTTATATAATTTATATATATACTAATTTATCTTCTAATGATGTGGGAATTATGATTTCGTTGTAACTAGAAACTAGCCTATCTTCCCGAAACAAACTCGATAAAGATGGCCTATATGGTTTAATAAAACAGCCTTATCTATCGATTTACTAAACAATTTCCTAGGAAAGGAGTATTAAAAAAATAAGCTCCCAATGACACAATATATTTTTTACCCTCGTTATCCCCGGATTGTGTCTAGTCTAGTCGATGGCCAAAATCGCTAGGTCCGAAGGCAGTACAACAAGTGCGACGGTCAGTTGGCTCAGTTGGATGCTGGATGCCCCATGGGTGGCGAATGTCAAGCCTACAGTAACTTCATAAAATGGTCGATATCATGGGGATATCATGGAGATATGGGATAATATATATATATATTATATAATTGAGAAATGGCCACGGATCATATCATGCATATCATGGATCCATAGCTAGTAAACAACATTAAACAGGGGATGTTTGCTGGATGAACTCCAAATATTCCAATTTCCCGGCTGTTTTGGGGTGAATGGTACCAGAGCCAAGGTGATGAAGGTGATGCCCTCCAGTTGTAAGTTGGCTTGTAGACCCAACTGGAAAAACGTCAAACATCTCCCAGAAACCATAGGAAACCATGTTATATCATGTTATGTTCCCCATAAACCTTGTATCTACATTGTCAAATTGTTAGGTTGAATCCGCAGTTGTCATGCCAGAGTTGCATAAACCAACCATCAATCCAGTTTTTGGTTGATTGGTGCCCCATATGCGAACCATGGTGCTGGTATATTTACCTACAAAACTGGGTGATTTTGTTCGGGTAAATGTTGGTAAATATTCCAGCACCATGGAGCATTTGGGATATAACATCATTACATAAAATCACATATATATATATATATAAAACCTATGTCTGACCTGGGAGCAACCGCAGGACATTTGTTCTTCACAGACACCGGGAGTCCAAACAAGACGGACGAGGAGGACTTCGTGCGGCTGACCCTGCCACAACAGAGACTGCCGCGCGGTTGAAACGAGGCGTTAACGATGAAAACTTAAGTATATTAATCAATGATTTAATGGAAGTTAGTGGAATTTAATACTATTTAATGAATAGGGGGTCTAGTTTTGGTCTAGTTTGGGTCTAGTTTGTTTATTTCACTAGACTATAGCTTGACTAGGAATTATGATGATTATGGTGGTTGTAACTATAGTCAGATGGGTTACAAGATGCTATAAGCAAGCTTATACGTACCCCCAAACACAACACCATCGATGTATGGCAAACCCAATAAGATAGAAGGTGGCGATATCTCCGTACCCGAAACCTTTAGTATTTTGGTATCACACTGGTGGCTCATGTTTGCACCAAGGGCACGGACGCACGGACAATGGTGGGGCCCTTGGAAAACAGCGGAGCTGCGGATATTTGTAGCAGTCTTGGTGTTCGATTGATGCATGAAGTTGCCATCTTGTTGATTCTTTACCTGTCTAGTCTAGTGGATTAGAAGTTCTTCATTGCTTCTGACCATGTGTCAATCTGAAGTGTCAGTCTGAAGATGCATGACCAACTTGTTGTTTGCAGCATTGCGTATGTTTTTTTAAGGCCAATGCTGCAATTTGTCGTTTTTTTACTCACCTTAGTTTGAAGGGTGAAACCCCATCTACCCCCATATGCAATGATTGCTCTCCTTCGAGCTGTTGGTAAAACAACTACTTAGTTGCTTGAACAAATTCTTTTATTGATTGTTTGATATTGCAAACACAGGACATCTTCTGCTTTCTTTGCAGCTGTTGCTTTCTCCTCCAGTTACAAGTATTGTATATTATCAAGTCGCAAACATTATATGTTCACATATTCTAACCATGTCCTAACTTCATTTTGCTTGCTTTACCTGGGTTATGTTCCCATAAAAGCTGGCAAAACCGTAAGCATAAGTTTTCCTGATATTTATGCTATATCCCATGAAATATCCCCATGAATATCCATGTTTACACTAATCATATCAATATATTTATAAATATATTATCCTAGTAAAATATCATACAATATCATATCCCATTGTATCCATGGGAATATCAATTGTTTATTCTGTGTCTTATCATAGTTCATTCCTCACTCTGAGCGTTGAATCCTCTTGGTTCACTGACAGATTCTGTACTGTTTGTTCCACCAATTTAGCATCAATGAACGTCACCAATCCCAACTTTGGTTGGCTAAATATGGTTATATATATATATAAATCCCCATTAAAAAAATGTAAAATCCACATGAACATCACCCTAAAAATCGAAAAACATCCGACCTGGGAGCCTCTCGCCGTGGTGAGGCTCTACCATCGCAACATGGTGGGCCTGATGCCCGCCTGGGATTACCTGCTGAAGTCCAAAATTGCTGACAGATACGACGCCTGGTTCGAAATCTTCGTGGGTCAACAGAAAATCATCGTGATTTCAGAGTATTTTCCTGGTGTCCTGGTGTCCTGGTGCGGTGAATTGCTGATTTAAGCAACAAACATCAGAGTCGCTCGGGGGAAAAGGGTGTGTGTTTCTTTTCTTCTTTAAAATATGCACAAATACCCTCTGGTAAACTAACATAACTATGGAAAATCACCATTTTTGATGGGAATATCAACTATAAATGACCATTTTCAATAATTAGCTATGTTAGTTTACCAGAGGGTATGCTAATTTTGTTCCTTTAGTATGTGGGGTGTTGCTAGCAACCCTGAAGAATGAGATGAATATAATCCATCAGAATATGTTTTTTACATGGTGAGTTACTTCAATTTATGGCTTGGTATCTCAGTTGCCAAAGGGATTCAGGCAAAACATGAAGCGTTTCACAACGATTGGACAGGAGCATGTTGTGCCGTCGCTTCCATCCATGGAGGCCGAAGGTGGAAGCTACTTGAACTGGTTTAACCAGGAGCATTTGATGATTTTGCCAGGAGCTAGGAACTTCAATAGTCAATAAACTAAAACACCAATCACCAATCTTTTGAGGAAAACTCCGGGTGCGTTAAAAAAGCTCATCCTACTCTTAAGTCAAGCAACAGTAGTCACTAGGTAAGCCCTTAGTCTAACCACTGAAATGTTGTGATCAACCTGTGAATTTTAGTTTTTAGCCCAGCATATGTTGTTTCAAGATGTTTCAAGCAAACAATAATATTAGAGTTGATTTTAAAACATATGAAAATGCATGGGTGCGGGTAAAGACTAGAGGCCCTGTGAAGCTAATTTTTGGGATCAGAAGTAGACCATCCCCTTCCCGGGTCGTACCAAGATGCAAAACATCGTGGGAATCCGGTAAACTTCACTGAGCTTTGTTGGCCAAGTGAAAACCAATTGAAACATGGACCAAAATGCAGATATCAACAGTAGAATAATTAGTGATCCTTAAAAAAATGAAAGGAAGATGAATGATATCCTTAATAGAATATAGTAGACTATTTCAATAAGGATTCACTTGTCTATAATAGATGATGTGGCACTGGTGGGGCTCTCGGCTGCCGAGCGGCTGTCTGCCCAGGCCACCTGTTGTGATGGTTGGCAAATGTCAGGTTTGAGGGATTTTGAACATCACTTTTATAGGTTGTATATCCCTCTTTTGGAGATGTTCGAGATTTATAATGATTTATAGGTTTACGGATTTCTGCTAAAAGAGGTTGTATTTGTTGGAGATTGTATGTCCCTCTTTTAATTGGGCTGATGTGAAGAAAATAGATGAACATAGAACATTTACCAAACCCCAGTTCATGCAGTTTGAAAGTTTTTTTTTTTCCGTTTTAAACATGTTGTCCCATCTCATTCTAAGTATGTCATTATATCTTATATTATTATGTTTTACCCAAGAGTTCGCACAAAAAAAAACAGTTAATTTTAACCAACATGTCATATTTTTTTGGGTGGTTTAACAAAACACTAACTTAGCATTGAATCCCACTATTTAGATGGGTTAAGAAAACACCATTATTGACATAGTTATATTATTCCACAAAACGCCATGTTATTTCTACCATGTCATATTTAGAACAACTAACAAATATGTTAACTAGTTACCATTTGTCACATGTTAACAAGACACGAACAAACATTAACGCCAACATTTATCCCATTGAATCCCACTCCCATCCCTTGAAATCCGAGGACTGGCTGGTGAATTCGGAGTGCCTCGTCGCCGTCAAATTGACCTATTGATGGGATCCTTTTTAACATAGCTATTGAAAATGGCCATTGAAATAGTGAGTTTTCCCATTAAAAATGGTGATTTTCCATAGTTATGTTAATTTACCAGAGGGTAGATTAACATACCCATAGGATCTATGGTGCTGCTATATATGGTGTGCCATGGATCCCATCAACAAAAACCCCAGCCATGTTAGCATTAATATACCAGCACCATGGATCATAGGTGAGGGGTAAAGCCATGATTTTTTCACTGATATTTCATGAGATTTTTTAAGCCATGATTTTTTTTCGCCGGGCCGGTCTCTTAATGGGGATATGAATCATGAGATAATATGAGATATAAACCAATTACTGGATATGAAAAAAATATAGATCCATGGGTTTGTATGGAAAGTGTGGAGAAACCATGGCTTTGTCTGGAAATATGGTGCCCCAAAATTTACTAAAAAAATGCTGAATTATATTAAATTATCAGTTGTCCCATTAAGTATGAAATTAAGATTGATAAATTGGGAAAATGATCATCCTTGATCTTCCATATCAATAATAATATGGGGCTTCTATCATCATTTTCCCCATTAAATAACGCATATATGTGCGTGTACCCAAGTTTCAGACCCGCATGGGGATTTCGCCAAGAAATATCGGGGATAGACGTAGATGGTGTTGGGCATGTAGTAATTTTGCGTGTAGAATCCATGGTGCCATATATACAATTGGTGATATAGCCACTATTATTGGCATTATAACCACTATTGTACAAGCCCATTATAAAGATGATTGTCCCATAACAAAAAATCCCATATTAATACAATTGGTGATATAGCCAGTAAACTAATACGGGGTGAGATCGCAACACAAAGTGTTGCGATTTCACCATGAAAACTTGGGGTAGAGACCCAGACACGAGCTGCTTCATGGGAATCCTCCGGATATAATCCCAGATGCTCCATGTATCCAATATTTAAAAATATTTAAAACAACATTTACCCCAAAAATCACTCAGTTTTGTAGGTAAATGATGGTAAATTACTGTACAAGCATCTGGGAATATGGGTTAAATATCTCACTGAACCGATCCCATGTGATTGGCTGGGAATGTTCCGCCCTGTTGGGAGTCGATTGCGAAATCCAAGGGTCTTGAAAATACAGGGCTGCCCCTGATGCTGATTGTATTAGGTTGTTAAGGTGATTGTTAATATATGGGTATTATATGGGATTATAATGGGATAATCGTCTTTATAGTGGGATTATATACCAATAATAGTGGTTAATGATGGTTAATAATGGTTAATCATCACTGGTTGGTGGTTTGGAACATGAATTTTATTTATCCATATATATTGGGAGTAATTAATCATCCCAACTGACGATTCGTCATATTTTTCAGAGGGGTGGCTAGGTATATGGCATTATACCACCAACCAGATATGTTCTATCTATATATATAATCCCATCATTTTTGTTAACCATATATAACCACTATTATTGGTATTATAACCACTATGATTATATAATCCCATGATGATGGGATACCCATCACCGAACGCCGCAAGGCTGGACCATTTTTTTAGCCCATCACGTGCAAAGGACAACGTTGGCGACGAAAAGGAGGGTTTGGTTGACACTTTTCACCATGAAAAATAGTCTGGTTGGTGGTTTGGAACATGTTTTTCCCAATAGTTGGGATGATGATCCAATCTGATTGATATTTTTCAGAGTGGTTGAAACCACCAACCAGTAGTGGTTTTTACCAAGAACCATCCTGTAGGTGCAGGAAAGTTTGGGTTGATTGCTGTTTAAGAAGAAATCGGATAGAAAAGCTGAAAAGCCAAATCCTGGCAGAATAGTGGCAAATTACTTTTCTCCAGAAGCATCCAAAAGCTATAAAACCATATAAAACCAATGTCAGTGGAAAAACAAAAATATCCTTCTTTGATTGGGCACGGAATAGGTAAGATCATCTCTTTCCGTGCTCCGAAGCAACTCCAAGAAGTTCGCGAACTGGTCCCAACATGGAAGGCCACTGGATGTCCAAACCCCGTCATTGTTAGAAAGGAATATCCCAAGATTTCAGGAAAATGTCCCAAAGAGGTATATCCCATAGTGATGTAACCAAATCTGGTTGGTGGTTTGGAACATTTTATATTTTTCTATATATTGGGAATAATCATCCCAACTGACTTTAATATTTTTCAGAGGGATGGCTCAACCACCAACCAGATCCCAATGTTAGTGATGTAACCAAATGCAATTACAAATTCAATTCTTCGTTGGTTACATCCGTATTTCGTTGGTGGATCAGCGGTATTTTGTTGCCGCCACGAGCCACGAAGACATGGAATTTCCGCCAAGATCATCTTTCGCGACGCAGGAGAATATCGCGGCATACCTGCAGGGAATGGAGGACTGGTGCGGGAGATGAATCGCTAAGTTGATTTATAACTCCACTAGTTATAGGGTCTATGATAGATATGTCAATTATATGTCTACAATCAGCTTTATGATATAATGATTTCTATGATAGATATTCTATGTTTGTCTATAATCAGTTTTATAATTTACTATGGTTGTAAACCAAGTGATAACCGAGGGGGCACCACTTTGTGGAGTCATGTGCGTCATAGCCGATGGTGTCATCATGATGGACCAAGCACCTTGTGCGGTGAAGGCATGGCATACACCAAACCCCATGTATTTTGCCAACGTTTGGGTCTCCTACTTGGACTCAGGTCTTTTCAGAAGACGGGTTTCATACCTCCAGTAGTTGGGTTTTAGCAATCCCAAGAAAAAAAATCGGCGACACATTGGATTCTCAACTGGTTTTCCATGTTCGTCAACGGTTGGGATTGGAGAGGATTGGAATTTCAGATCGGAATTTCCATGGCTTTCCCTTGGTTCAAACAAGTGAACAACGAGTGAGTGACTGTTTTTTTTTTTCCCCACCTGCCAGGTGAGGGTTGTTAGATTTTATGTCAGTTGCCTCCTCCTCCTCCGCCTCCTCCTGCCTCCTCCTCCTCCTCCTCTCGTTGTCCTCCTCGTCCTCCTCGTCCTCCTCGTCCTCCTCCTGCTCCACTGCGATCCATGTCAGTGTGCCCTGCCGGACCTCAACCACGACCATCCACGTCAGTGTGCCCTGCCGGACCTCAACCACG
>Ga0126342_10019685_pt1 | contig 11435 bp, 13 predicted proteins | sample Cyp1metagenome_FD_92528 | JGI IMG/M metagenome (GOLD analysis project Ga0126342, IMG submission 92528) | Coral microbial communities from Lord Howe Island, Old Settlement Bay, Australia - Cyphastrea 1 metagenome | ecosystem: Host-associated > Invertebrates > Cnidaria > Coral ... | reverse complement strand
TAAAACCATGTATTGTATATATCATCGATCTGCCCGATAGCGTTGGTTCAAAAGAGCTGAGTGCTTAACGGTGTTAGCTTAGTATTTCACCCCATTGTCGGTTGACCTGGTAAAATACAATATGTGTAAACATACATAAGTTTCACAAGTTGTAATGGCAAATGCTGACACTTGGTAACGCACCTTGCAATGATTATTGAACAAATGTAATGCATCTTGTAATTTGCAGTTTGTTTTTTTTTGCAGCACCTCGTTGTAAATTGCATCAAGTTGCATCAAATTGCTTATTTGGTTGTTGGTTCTCAACAAATTGAACCGCTTAATTTCGCGGTGTTTGGCCTCGTCACTCGGTCGTTGCTCACCTCGTTAAGGCCGGTGCTGGAGCCAGACGAAGAAGAAGAGTCCTGGCTCATTCTGCAGCAGCTGCCATGGCAGCAACTGCTGCAGCTGCATCGGCATCATCCCGAGCAAAACTGGCAAAACACTAACATAGAATGACACATTCTTTTCAAACTGTTTTTTTCCAAACAAATGAAACACGTTTCTAATTGGGACTATCTGGTGTGCTCTGTGTTTTGCTGTGTTGTCAATGCATCAAACATCAAAACCTTCTTGTCTTTCCCAGAGTTGATTGCCGAGGCATTTGTCCTCAGCACCAGAGATGGAGAAGGCCGAAAAGTGAGCAAGAACAATCAAGAACACAAGGTCCAGGAACCCTCAGGAACCATGAAAGGATCATTGAAATCATTGGATAATTACTCGAAAAACTAATTGGATAACTACTCGAAAAACTTCAACAACATGTTCAAAACAAACAACACTGCTCTTTGCCAGCGCCTCTGAGTGCCCAGGCTGAGGATGAGGAAGATTGCTGAAGATGCTGCAAAGGTATTGACAGATATTTATTACATGCTAAATATCTACTAATGGATGCATAATTCTGCATCATATATCAGATATACATACATACACACACATATAATATATATATAATATAATAATAAATATATAGTTACATTAATCATTAAATATCTATTTGAAGAGATCGATAAGATACTAAAAAAAAAACGAACAGATGCGATGCTGGAAGAATTGGGCTATGACCATGTCACTCGCCAAAGGCGACTGCGTCAGCCTGGACTAAAATGAAAGCAGTTCTTCAAGGAAGCGACAGATAGCGACAGTAGAACACCCCCAAAAACAAAGCGAATACCCTTTTCAGGGCTGATCTGCCCTTTTAATCCTTTTAATCCTTTTAATCCCTTTTACTTGGGAATTGCTGGGATGATTGATGGTAATGATTTCTTGGAAGTTGCTGGGAATTTTCTTGGTTGTTCTCAAGCGAAATCCACTGGTCTTGGCCCCGTCTTCGCATAGTTCATCGAAATGACGCACTTTGCTTTAGACTTACGAGGACACTCAAAGACACTGAGCCACTTCCCACATTGTTCAAATCGTCATTGCAAGAAGACTTACCAAACGTCAAAATTGAATTCTGTAGATAGGTATCTCAAGAAGCCGCATGAAGCCCCGCAAAACAGACCAAACGAGTTGGTCACAAATCATTCCGTGCAAGACATGATCAACAAACAACGCATGAACTGTGTGGTTCTTAGTGTACATTCCTGTTTCAAAGTCGCTTGAAGATCGCTCCAAGGATTAAATCGAAATCAATCGGCGTTGTTTTCTTTTGATTTTTTTTACAAAACTAGCATCAGTGAGCAGGAGTTAGGAATTGCTTTTGCTTTGGCAAGAATTTTGGCGCTGGAATCCCCTATCTCATGCAAGATTTTGGTTTCTGCTTCGCTTGCCATTTTTGCCATCTTTTGCCATATCTTTTCAATTTTTTCTATCTTTCCCACATGTTTTGCCGATTGTTTTGCCATGTTGCGCAGTTGCAGTTCCCACCGGTCGCGCTGTAGCCGTCGGTAGCCGGTGACCGTGTGCCACACGCGTGCCACCGCGTGCCACCGGAGCCAGGGAGCTCGTTCTGCATTCAGCGGCACGGCTCCCCAATCGGCTCCCGGTGTCCCGGTGTGCACAGTGCGTGCACGCCCATGGAGCCCCGCTGAAGCTCGAGCACGAGCTCGATGCCCTTGAGACATACTGTCTTAAGAGGAGAGGCCAAACCAAAGCCCAGGCCAGTTTTTTCATACTGCCATGCAATATCATGCAATATCATGCAATATCATGCAATATCATGCAATATCATGCAATGATGTAGATGTAAATGTCTGAAAATCACCTGCAAACGGACCTTGTGCTTTGTTTTTTTTCACTGAATCAAACAATGACGTGCTTATCGCGGTGCTTATCGCGGTGCTTTTCATTTCTTGGACATGTGCCTCATGCTATTTCTTCATTTGCTAGGAATGTGCCTCCGCCGGGTGCCTCAGGAAAAAGTATTTGTGGGAATTTTCCAACTCTTTACATATCTTTACATTGATTTACAATTAACATTATATACACATGGTACTTTACTTTAAACACTATTTTAATTGTACTGACTGTACTGCACCTACTTTTCCAGATGCTTTTCTTTCATAGAGCGAGTAGAGAATTGTGCGATGCCTTTGAAACTCAAGAGACCATCAAACTTTTGAGAAAGTGCAGCGTGTAATGGAAAGAGCACCTGGCTCACTGACCTATGAAGCACCATGTGGAAGGACACATGCACAGGTCCGAGGTGTCTCAGTCTTGAAGATCACAACATGATGATGATGATGATCATCATCATCATCATCATCAGATCGATGTTTGGGGTTAGACACTACTACATACATATGGGCACTGTTTAGCAACTCTGAAACGGTCAAGCAGTAGCTTTTGAGTGTTCAGCCTTGATGTGTCTTGGAATGAGTCCGACAGACCGAAAGCTGAAAACCATGAAAGGACTGTGAAGAGCCCATGAAACGCCCATGAAACTCGTATGGACACAGCTCTCTCTCTCTCTCTCTATAACTCTAGCAGGTCGGTTCTCAATGGCTGAACTAGAATTTGACGTCGAGACGAAACGCTACGTTCTGAAATCAACTTGCCAAGATTTGCCAAGGTTGGATTGCCAAGGACTGCGATACCCCCACAGTACTTTCATTAGTATTTTCTGTATGCTCCGTGAGCATCGTGAGCGCTCTCATACGCTTGCTTGGTTTCTGGTCCCGAGGTGGACACTTTGCCAACCTTGGAAAGCATCTCTGAACAATTTTGAATAATTGAATGCAGTATACACCTCAATTAGATTCAGATTAAACAAATGAAATCAAATGAATCAAATTGTATTTTGGCATCACGTGGCTGTGCTGTTTGCAAACGCCAGCGCCGTCCCATCCTGTTGGGCGACACCTTCAGGAGATCGATCCAACTCAAAGAGGGCAACTGCTGCAGTGTCCAGCACCAAGCTGTTTGGGTACACCATTTAATATTAGATGGATAATCATGGATAATCCATTAATGATATGACCCAACTAAATTTTGTTTCATTTTCTTCTTCTCAGCTCAGAGGCTCTTGTTAATTTAGTTCTTGCTTTGACGAGCTTCAGCCTTCAGATGTGTTTTTTGCAAATCGAAGTCGAAATCGCTTAGGTCAGCTGAGCCAGTGCCCCAGAGTTGAATTCTAAAAGTCAGTGCAACTGCAGACTAAAAAAGGGAGAGCTATTGCAGCTATTGTTTCCTTTTTAAACTTTTGTTTTTGGTGTTTTATCTGTTTTCGAGTCTGGCTTCTTGGCTTTGGTGGCTTTTTGTGGCTTTTTGTGGTTTTTGCGACTCTTGTTGTCTCGGCCCATAGTTCCTGATTTCTTTTGTTTTTTTTTGGTGCCTGTGCAGGTTTGGTGACTCTGACCTCACAAGAGATTGACACGCACCCACAAAAAACAATCCAGTAGATGCACCAAACCTGCACAGGCAACCAAAAAAATCAGGCACTATGGGTCCACCCCTCTGTAGTTGCTAGACTTTTTGTTTTCTTCTTTTTTTTGGTGCCTGTCAATGTTTGGTGCTGTCATCAAAACACAAAGGCTCCAAATTTGCGTTTGGCCTAGGTTTCAGAGCTCTCAAGTGTATAAAACAACATAAAACAACGGTATTTACAGTGTTTTCTGGTGTTTTACTTTCAAAAATCAAGTTCCCCTATGGTCCCATGAAACAGTTCCTTTTTGATGTCGTTGAGCCTCCATCCCCGAGTGCATCCGAGTGCTTCTCGTTTCTTGGCTTCCCTTGGCTTCCCGAGGCGAGATGCGCAGAGGACGCTGCAAACGTTTGTTGGGATCGAGTTGGTCACGAGTTGGTCATAGTCCCTGCCAGGAAAGTCCATGACAAAGGCCGCGAGGAGGCGGGTTTGTGGGGCCAAGATGACCCAAGTATTTTGGGTTTCTTTACTTTGATAATTTATGCATGATAATATATGATCATATTTTTTATGAGCTTCAGATATCAAATGAGCTTCGTGAAACAAAATCTACGGATGGGAATGGTCAACTCACAAGCTCTGCGCCCTGTGTTCTCCCAGGAGCCTGTCGACTGGGTGGAGCGAAAGACCGTTTCCGACGTCAGGAGCGACGACCCACAAGCTGCCGCAAGAAGCTGCCGCAAGCTGTCATTTTCCGAAAAGGGAAGCGAATCCGAAGCGAATCCCGTTTGCTCTTATGCGTCTTGCCTTTGCTGCGGTTGTCGCTGGGTCTTCTAAATCTTGTCTAGCTTTCAATTCAAAAAGTCGTCTAATTTATATCGCTAAAATATTGTTTCAACGAGTTGCACAGTCCCACATGTCTAAAACCATTTTTGGATGCACTCTTTGATAATCTTTGATGAAGTAACGAGAGTTGTTGAACGGAATTTGTTTGGTGTGCATGTGCATATGGCCTACTAACATTTGTGGGAACATTGGGCACCCCAGCAGAGTTGCCACGTCAGGTTTTGGAGACCATTTTGTCCATGGGAACAAAGCACTGGGGAAATGGTCTTTGCATTTAGTGATATTTAGTGTCTTCCAAACATAGGCGACCAGAATGGGCTGGACCCGAAGCCAACAGCTCGGCACCTCCCACAGTCTGAAAGGGGCCGAAATCGCACGCGACCAGGGGAGGTAGGAAACACTTCGTCAAAGACCACACCGAAAGCAACACAGGTCGCACATGACGCACAAGCGCGAGAACATACGGAGCGAATTGCCACTACACATAGAGGCCCGCAAACACAAGGACATGCCGACAACACACACACACACAAACACACAAGCCAGACCATGACTACAGACACTCTGTACCAATCTGTGGAAATTTGTCCGACAATTTGTCCGACAATTTGTCCTCTTGTATTCAATTTTGTTCAGGTGGCCGAAGTGAAACCCTTTCCGATGCCAGGAGCGGCAGCAAGGGAATGTCACGCAGGAGCAAAGCTGTTCCGGCACAGGCTGAGACGAATCTATCAGATTTGTGTTTTTCTAAAGCTTAGAAGAGGTCGCAAATGTCGCAAGTATTATATTCTTTCCCAATCAGAAGTGCCTTCATTGCACTGATACATGTCGCAAAAGAGTTTTGAATAGTGGCAAACTTGAGGTAGCTGATGGCAATGAAGATCATTCGCAAAGCTATCCTGAACGCATCGGAAGCAAAGAGAGCACGGGGAGCAATGGAAGGCGCCATGTGCCCATTTTTACCAAAAAGAGATTGGGGAAGCCTCGGGCTCCTCTTTGAATTGTGGAGATTGCGTATCCTTGCAGCTTTTATCTTGGCATTTCGTGGCATTTCCATGACTGACCTGGAAGGTTCAAGAAGCAAATTTCAAGGCACGCATTTTTGAAAGTGCTTTCTGTTCCAATGTGCACACAAGTCGAATTTGAACATGTTTGGTTGACAAAACATCGTGCTCCAACGTTGTGTCTAGTTTGGGTCATGCTGTTGGTTCCATTTGTAGAATGAGTTTGCAGACTGCATTTGTGGAGAAAGTCTAGATGATGGTCTTGTGAAGAAGTATGTCCTGACACGCGATGGATTGTTCGATGAGCCGTGACCGACATCTTGAAGGCTATCTTCGAAAACCGCCCTCATGAGCGAGGAGCGAAAGCAAAACTGATCCATTTGTTTTTTTTTAGCGTTTATTATAGAGTCTTAGGATGTCTTAGGGATCTTAGGGGCTATTTCAAGAGCTTCTGGCAGTTTAGGACAACCCATGACTCAGTCCGTTCCATCATTTTCTCGTACTGTTTTCGCAACCAATACGAATCCACGTCTTGCATCAGAATCAGAAGACCAGAGCTGACAGCTGCCAGTTGTGCAAGTCCTAGTTCGTCAGTGTCCGTGTCTTTGCTATCGTCTGATTGGTTGAGGATCCAACGCAGCAATTTGCCATCAGCCCAGTATATAACTTTTTTTATGGGTTGGGTTGGGCGAATGAACTGCTTTCATATCTCTTGCAAAATGGCAACATGATTCAAACAACATGATGCAAACTGATGCAACATGATGCAAACAGCAATTTGTAAGATACTTGAGAAATCATTCAATATCTTACAAATATGACAATTCGCCAGCTTGTGGGTCTCAGCGCTGATGAAACGTTCCGCCAAGCTGCTAAGCACGGTTTCAATGCCGCTGATCCAAGGGTGGGACCTTGCGGGGCTATCTGGATTTTCTATATAGGGAGGCAAGATTTGAGCACACCTTGCAGAGTTTGCAGATTAGACTATTAGACATTAAGACAAGACCTGAGGTGATTTTAGAAACTGATTTATTTTGCCATTTGGCATCACAAAGGTTCCTGTAGTGTAGCCGTCGAAGGCAGAGCAGCAGCTCATGTGGGAGAAGCTGGATGCCGCTACAAATAGGCACAGACTTTGCAGACTTCGCATCTTGCCGTGCTACAGCATCTTGCAACACTGTTGTTGCAACACCGAACAACAGAGCCCGATTGAGATTTTCCTTGCACCGAAATGGTTGCAAGCCTCTCCGAGTGCAAGGACAAGAGATAAAACAAAGATAGCTTGGACATGTTTGGACATAATTGGATTATTTTAGATGACATATTTTTTTGTTGATACTGCTTTATACGGTAATTTATACGTGTTGTATTTTCTTTTCAGATGCTTCTTGTTTTTACATTGCATGTTGATGCATTTTGCTCGGCTGGAGGCTCAGCACGATCCAAGAAGCGCAGGAGATGCAGTGCTGGGGGGTGGGGATGGGATAGAGGGGGATAGGGGCGACATCAGCCGAGGCAAAGACAAAGGCATTTTCTTCATCTCCATGCATCTCCCTCATCTATCCTCATCTCACTACATTTTCTTCATCAAACTATATCAAACTAATCAAGTTAATCTGCTGAGCAGCTCAGGCATTTCCATTTTCTACAAGAATTCTTGAAAGAAAGCTGCAGAGAAATAAAGCCGCACTTGGGTCCCTCTCAAGCCACAGGAAATCTACGCATTTTGGCTGCGCATTGTACTGTCTAGCGAGTCTAGCGTTCGAATACTGCAGCATTTTCTCTCTCTTTGCAACAGTTTGTCTCTATGCAGCACTCTATGCAGCAAACTTTGTCATCTTTGTTGCTGCGTTTTGTTTCGTTGGTGGTGATTATTTTGACACACCGATGGAGTAAATAAGCTTCAAAAACATTTCCAGATGGTTGATGCGATCGGCCAACAAAGTTGCTTGGCCAAGTAGGTGTCGAGGTTCATCTCTATGAACACTTTGGCGGTGTTAGGTGTCAGAAGGTCATGAAGAACGAACAAAAACAATTGTCAAAAGTTGTGAGATAGTTGTCAAATGTTGTCAAATGTTCCATTGGCTCCATGTGCTACAGGACCTTGAACGCAGACCCGTTGTGTCACTTACATCACGCAATTCCATCTCACAGTCAGTGGACTCAGATCGCGGGCACGGCGGGCACGGGACAAACATCTTGACACATGACAAACCGCACAATTCCCGAGCGTTTGAAGATGTCGAAGTATGTCGAAGTATGTCGAAGTATGTTCGTTTGAGGACAGGATGGACAGATATGGACAGGGCACTTTACGAATCTCTCCGGAAGATGTCCGGAAGCAGACGACAGTTTTGAGACAGATTATGAATGCAATCAGCATTTTTAACGAGAAACAGAGCTGTTTCCTTTTCTTAGTTTCCTTATGTTTCCTTATGTTTCCTTATGTTTCCCTGCATAGAGAATTGAATCTGCCGAATCATCAAATCCGCGGCGAAATCTGAAGTCTGAGCAGAGTCGCAAAGTCGGGCACAGCTGCCAGGATGAAGTCAGCGAGGACAGCGGCCTTCGAGACCCTCGAGGATGAGGAGGTCCGATCCATAGAGGATGAAACCGATGAAGAATTGAGAAGATATGAAAGCGTTCGATGCGTTCGATTTCCTCTTCTTCTTTTGCTTCTTCTTTTGCTTCTTCATCTTCAACTCAACATTTCTGCTTCATGTCGAATCGTTTCCCCGTTTCCTGTCTGCAATTCTCTCATAATTTTATTGACAAGCTGCGCAGACCAGCAATGCCACAGTGAGGGTGGCTCAAGATGCGTACTCAGAAATACGTATACTATAACCCATAATATGAACATAGTAACATATGATCTCCATGCAGCACGGCAAAAGCGTTACCTGACGAAAAAACGTTTCAACATTCCCGCCGCTACACACACAAACGAGCTGCACAATTGCAATGGTAGCTTCAAGTAGAACAAACAGTGACGAGTTCAGTCACTCAGTGCAGATAATTTTGCCAGAAGTCTAATCTCTTTGAATCAGTCTTGACCCAACTTGAGCCAAAGTACGATCAGTACAGCGGCGTGGCTCACGGTCTGCGCAGTGGAGTGCTCAGTGGAGGGCAGTGACAATGCAGTGGACATGGAGTTACATCTCAACACGACCCCTTGGATCAAGACGTTACAGTTCAAGTCTTAGATCCACAAAAGTTAAGCCTTTTCGCACAGCGAGTCCTAAGAGCGAATTCAGCACACTCATCACTGAAAAATAGACCAACAGTACAGGGTCATCCTTGCAAGTTACAAGGCCCTTCATCTCACTTTCACAGTCATCAAGACAGTGCAGTGCCTACTCGACTTGAATTGGTCTGCTCAGTGCGCTCGGTCCTCTCAGTGACGCTGGAGTGTGACCACAGTGTCGATCCCAGTGACAGTCCAGTCACCTTCAGATTCACTTTCAGTCTTCTCCGTTTTAGTGGTCTCACCGGTCTCACCGGTCTCACCCTCAGTCTTGCCTTGCGGTGTAGTCCACGTGTGGTTCTTCAGTTCAGTCGCGGCAGTCACCATTCCAGATCTGAACATCTGCATCTCAGTGGCAAGTGACCGACCAAGTAGCGCTTGTGCCCATTGCAATAGGCAGCGCCAGTCAGTTCCATTGCCAGTCAGCCAGTGTCTTCAAGTGTCTTCAAGTTGAAATTGAACATGAAGTACAGTGCAGACTTCAGTTCAGTCTCACCAAACTCCATCGCAGTCTCACCAGGCGAGTTGACAAAGGGTGTTTCATCTCAGTCGCTCCAGCCCTTGACAAGTAGATCCCAACAGCTACCAGTGGAGAGCCACGTTGAGTCACGTAGGGTGATGACTCATCCGTCTTCCACAGGTGCAGTGCAGCACGCAGTACTGCTGTTCTCAAGTCAGTCCAGGGGTTGCGAGTTTGCTACTTCGAGCGCTGCGATGCGCTGCTTCGCACAGCGATGCGTGAGGTCACATATGCATTACATATGCACTCACAAAACATGGAGCTGATGGCAAGGATGAGAACTTGAGAACAATGGTGACATGGAGTTACCCCCTGAAGGATGCAAAACATGCCATTAGCCCATGTCACACCTGCAGGTTTCCAATCCGTTGCCAAACCGGCCCAACTGACAGGGCCCTTGAGCCGCAACGTTCATAGAAAAGGCGCCATCCGTTGTCCGCTTCACAGATACATTATCCTCCCACCCCCCCGCACTGTTTGGGGTCTCTTGCCGGGATAACTCATTTTTTCAAGGACCGTTTTGGCCTTTGGAACTCTAAAATTCAAAAAACTTAAGACTTTCCGCCAAAACCAACGAAGAAAACAGCCAACTGAGGGAAAACGCATTTTTCCCCAACAGCGTTAGTGTCTGATTATTTGGCGCTCCCCTGCTTCGTCGGCGGATATGGTTTTCCCAGTTGGGCTATATTTTGCCTCTTGGAGGGTTCTCCAGCGAAACTTTGGCATGTTTTGGTTCTGGCAGTGTTTGATTATGGCCCTCATTGCACAGTTGCTCCTGTCTCTACCGCGTTGAAACTGTGTTTTTTTTTTTTTAATTGTTTTTTTTCCATTTCTTTGCTCGGCTTCGCTCGGCTTCGCTCGGCTTCGCTCGGCTTCGCTCGGCTTCGTCCATTGCAATTTCGCTGAGAAGAAAACTGGTTCTTTAGCCGTTCTAGCCACTTTCTTAGCCCTGCCAAGGCTGCCAAAGATCCTTCCCATGTGAGAAGGCTTCTGTGGATGTGTTGTGTGGTCGTGCATGCCGATGCTGCGCCAGCACTTAAATTACCAAACTTACCTTGAACCATTTTGAATCAGACGTTTTGTTTGATTTTCCATATTGGATAAGAAGGCAAGCAGATTGACCGGTAGCGGCAATATGGTGGCTTGTAAGTAAAACCACACCCAAGGTGGAGCCAGACACGTTTGATTTTTCTTTAGACAGTAAACAATTGGAACACATGCCACAACAGTTCAGGTCCTGTTTGCAGCGTTAACTTTGAACAGAAACTATAGAAACTGAACAGAAACATACAGAAACTGTAAACTTTGTAAACTCTGTATGCAAACTCTGTAAACCTTGCGTAGTTAATCTTAGCCACTGTGTAACTGCGCACCTTGCGCTTTCCGCCATGCTTTCCGCCACGCCAGGCACTCGCAGACGAGTTTGGATGGACGCGTTCGTCGCCAAAGTGCTGTCGTGATTGAGATGACCACGGAGGCTGTCGCAGCTGTCGCAGTTGGCTGTCGCAGAACTTGAGGTTCTCCCTCCCAAGTTCTCTCAAGTTTTGTCAATTTCTCCAAGACTTCTGCCACTTCTGTCAGTACTGCCAGACTTCTGTCAGTACTTATGCCGCATCTTATGCCGTATGGTTTTCTGTTTTCTGGGTTCCTGGAAAACCGATGCCGCCGATGCCGATGCCATGTGTCCCTGTCGGAAACCCATGTGCAGAAATGTGCAGAAGCAAAGAGATGAGACCATGGAAGCAGTAAGAAAGACACTGTTTATAATGTATAATGTTTATAATGTATATGTTGATGTAGATAAATGTTTACCTATACATGTGAGTATGAATATGTATGAATATGTATGAATATGCATGAATATGTATGAATACGTATGAATATGCATGAATATGTATGAATACGTATGACTATGTATGAATATGTATGAATATGTATGACTATGATGAATATGTATGAATATGTATGAATATGTAT
>Ga0126342_10019684_pt1 | contig 11435 bp, 13 predicted proteins | sample Cyp1metagenome_FD_92528 | JGI IMG/M metagenome (GOLD analysis project Ga0126342, IMG submission 92528) | Coral microbial communities from Lord Howe Island, Old Settlement Bay, Australia - Cyphastrea 1 metagenome | ecosystem: Host-associated > Invertebrates > Cnidaria > Coral ... | reverse complement strand
GACGGTTTGGATGCCCCTAAAGGTCCCCCAGTCCCCCTAAATGTCCCCTTGTCCCCAGGGTAAACCCTAAAGGGTTGAGTAACATATTGAATAGAGAGGCAAGTCACCATATGCCCCCAAGTCCCCCCGCCTAAAGGTTCCCCAGTCTCCCTAAATGCCCCCTTATCCCCAGGTTTAATTAACCCTAAAGGGTTGAGTAACATATTGAATAGAGAGGCAAGTTACCATAGTCCCCCCTAAAGGTTCCCCAGTCCCCCTAAATGTCCCCTTGTCCCCAGGTTTAACCCTAAAGGGTTGAGTACCACATTGAAAGTTTTGTGGTTCAGGGGCGAATGTGACCCTTTTTGGTTCAGGGGCGAGTGTGACCCTCTTTCAGGGGCGAATGTGACCCCCGTCCCTGGTCAACAGATGGTGTTTTAAGAGGCTACAGGTTCTGCATAGTAATTATACTCGATCGTGATATATCGTGATGATTTTTTATGGTTGCTTGGAGCGCGGAATGCGCTGGGACTCAGTCATCTTCAGCTAGCGTGCATTACTCCATCAACCCAGCGGGTTCAGCCGTTTAGCCACAATTGCCATGCAAATTCCCTATGCGTCACCGTTGCTGGTGGTTACATGACATCAACATTTGTCAACTCTGGATTAACCCACCTGTGGGTTTGTTTAGTGTAGAATTTCCATGAAATTCCATTTCAACATATTTCAACAACAAAAGTCAGTCTGAATGATAGTCTGAGGTGTCATTGATCAGTAAGCTAGCACATGATTAGCCTGTGGGCAGCTGCTTGATCCGCTCCAGATACTGGTGGCCTGTGGGGCTGGTGCCGGCTTGGCAGCGGTGCGCCCCGGAGGGGACTCAAACGCAAGTTGGGATCCAAGGTTGACGAATGATTTGGACCAAAGAAATATGTGATGATCTTAAATGATCTTAATGCATCTTAATGCAATATATATATATGATGTTTCAATATGTTTCATCTTCAATATTCTTCAATACATGAAAGTGAAATTGCCTTCGACCTCTCTTTTTCAATGAACGGCTGAGCGCTTCTCCCATGTCACAGCACGTCTCTCATTCCACCACACTGGCGTGCCAGGTGTATTCAGTGCCAATTAGTGGCCGCTTGGAGTCAGATGCAGTTGGGCAGAGGAAACGAACATGTTTATTCACGTGGATTTTAACTAACAACCTGAGTATGTGGTACCATCAATAAGCATGGGTAAAAACCAAGGATATTTCTGTGAGTTGTGTGCTTACTGGTTATTACACTGTGATTTGATTTACTGTGAATTAGGACATAAAGCACGGTGTCACGGTGCCACATGTCCAATCTTGCTATGGGCACATATGGGCACTGAGTCCATCAGTTTACAAGAATCACCCAACTCCCCAAAGCCATCCCTCCATTTGAACAGGGACCGATGATGTTTGTTGATTGAGGTGCGTACTCCCAGCTGAGCCACGTTCTAAACCTTCCGTGTTTTGGAAGGGGCCCCTTGAAAGGGTGTGGCGTAAGCAAAACGCCAGCGTAAGCTCAGCGTAAGCTCAGCGCAAGACACGATATCCCCGTAAGCAAAACTTGTGTGTGCGTAAGCAACGGCGTAAGGATTTCCCTCATTTGGTGCCACGATGTAAGACATTTAGAACATGGCTTAGTTGATAATTAGAGCACTCACACATCCTAGTCGCCAAACTCTGTGGGTATGCCGTGGTATGTCTGAAAATGTGTACTGCTCCATTGCTTATATAGTCACAATATAATTGTTTTTCTTCCTATAAATCCTTTGACCATAGCTTTTTGGGGTGTGTTCCATAAATGGGGGTGCCATAGGGTACCCCTATATCATCCATTTATAGATGGATTTTCATGGATTTTCCGTTTGTAACCATCCATAAATGGGTACTACCCCCATTTATGGAAACCCCAATTGTTCCTATGAATCTAGCTAATTACCCTCTGGTGAACGTTTACATAGCAATGGACAATCACCATTTTATAGCTGGGAAAATAACCACTATTTCTAAGTCGCCATTTTCCATTGCTATGTTAGTTCACCAGAGGGTATTTGATCTTATTTGGTGGCCCCATTCCCCCATCTGTCACTTGACCTAAGGCGCCTTATACACCATCGAACACGTCCTGAACTGGGACATCTCCCTCGCAGCGGTGGTACCTGCGATCACCACTTCGGTGGTCGCCACCTTGGCCGCTTGGAGAGCGTTTAAGTGGAAACCTCCAACAGGACCTAAAACTTGGGGAATATTTGGGAATACTATGTAAATTTATAAACATATATGAATCTCTGAAAATAACTAGGAACTATAAATTATTGAATCTTAGGTTTGGGGTTGAACATGGGCCCAGTACATTTTTGGGGCGTAAAACATGTAAAAACCGTGGTTTCCAAATGGGTTTCCGGTTAAGATGTTCCCTTAAACCCAATCCACCAACATGATGTGACCTGGGATGAGGTGATCATGGTATTTTTTGCAGGAAAAATCTACAGGTGTGTCCTTTCAATTCATAGTTTATAGATGTTTATAGATGTTTATAGATGTTTATAGATGTTTATAGATGTTTATAGATGTTTATAGATGTTTATAGATGTTTATAGATGTTTGATGTCTTCGGGTGGCGTGAACTTTGAAATATCAACATGTTTGTGGTTGTTCCCTTCTTGCTTAGATAACACAAATCTTAATTGACATCATCATCATCACCATCATCATCATCATCCTCATCCTCATCCTCATCCTCGTCGTCATGATCATGATCATGAATAACAATAATAAAAACAATAATCATGGCAAGAAGGCAACAAGTCCTACATTTCCCCAGTGATGTCACGGCCCTCAAGGTCACAAGCACCACAGTGGAAACGCACGGCTTGTACTCCATGCCTCGTTTCAGTCTCTCACTCGCAACTGTGGACCCAGGACGCTGGGGATAAAGTGAGTCACTTACCCAACCCACGGAATTTGTTGGGATGTTTAGTTCAATGACTATCAGCAACTATCTAAAATCAAAACTCATCTCAAGTCTATTTTCTGGGACTTTTTCCGGGATATCCAAGTTGTCAGTCACTTCTATGGATTTTCCAGATTTTTTGTTGGGTAAAAAATGACTTCGACCCCTGCCTCTGTGGGATGAGAGTATCAATGGCAGCTGATGAGAGATCAGACCCAAACCTGAGATGGCAAAAAAACATAGGCATCAAATAAAGCTCGTGATGAAATCAACATATATTGGATAGATATGGATAGATATTGGATCAGCATATAGTTTTGTTTAAATAAAACAACAACATGCAAATACAACAACATAGGGTGGTTTCATAGATAAACATCTGAACATTGCCCAAGCATGTGGGCTCCCGGTTGTTGGATTGTTGATCCTGATTTGACACGCCCGAGGCTATGGGTGGCTTGACTTTCACGGCGTTCACGGGGGGCGGCAATGGGGGGTATTCCGGAGGTTTGCTATTGAATTATTGATGAGAAACCTCCAGAATCAACAAAAGTTCCATAAAACCCACAGAAAAGCCACAGATCTACGAACAGAAACGCAGAATTCACATCAAACATCAGCATGTTTGTTCATTGTTTGGTATGTTTGGCTTATCGTAGCGGCTCCATTGAAGCTATGATTGGTTTAGAAAAGCTATAGATTAGATGTTGAAGACTCACTAAGTTTATTCATTATTAGCATTGGACTGCCAGCTAGATCGCGCCAAAACCATTTGATTTTGTGGATACCTTTGGACATCTAGTCACTTGGCCCAGACATCACTATCTAGTGATTCAATGCAGACAAAAACTTCATTACCCAAAGGCGGTCCACATCCACATTTATCATCATTTATCCCAATGTTTCCTGCTGTTTCCCCACATCCAATTTTCCATGCTGAAAACACGTCGATTTTCTGTGGTCAAATCCCGAGTTTCTGAAGTCAACCCAGGTGGCCCACCTGGGACGTTTGCCTCTGGGCCTTGCTGGTGGGGCCAGTGGCCGGTTTGGGCGCTGCCTGCTTCCGGCGCTTCATCAAGTTCGTGGAAGGCGCTAGGGATTGGGATCGGATCGGATTTTTGCAGCCTCTGGGAATTGAACCGTTTGCCATGGAACATTCAATGATGAAAAGTGGTGATTGTTCATAGCTATGGGCTTGATCCAGGTGATTTTGTTGGGTTTCCCTGGCCCAATGGGAAATGAAATGCACCACTTCGGGAATCCGTTCATGGGAAATAGCCTTTGGTAATTCAACAGACAGTTTGCTATGGACAACGGCTGAGTTCGATGATCAATCCGAATGACAAGATGGAAAAGTGGTCATTGTCCATAATTAGTCATGTGAAATTTCCAAGTGATTCGTTTATAACCATTTATAACCCACATACCCTTACTGCATGTTATTGCCCACTTACGATTCCTGAGATGCACATCTAAGCAGGGAGCCACCATTTGTTTGAAGTCATCAGTTTTTCCCGTTGGTGAAATTATGATAGTTGATGATAGTTGATAAGATTGTCATGGCCATTTGAAAAGCTGGGGATGGAAATCAGAACGGTTGGGAATGGAAAATGGATAAACAATTGATGGACAAATCAATGATTGGAACATTTGATGGACACTTTGATGGAAAAGGGGATGGTTCATTGAAACAAAAGGGAAATTGGGGAATTCTCAGTTTTTCTCAAAATTCCCCCATGTATCTCGATATGTGAATAGTTGCATCTCAATTTAATGGGGTACTGCAAGTAAGCCCTAAAAAGTGCTAGAAACAGAGACCCCTAGGCCCTAGTTTCAAGGCGAAATTCTCCCTCCACCAATTCCCTGCAGGCTACAAGCCATTGGGCCGCGTGCAAGTGGACTTTCAAAGCGTGAAAGAAGGTGATGAAGTTTGGCTCAGCCGCAATGACAAGGATGGCTTCATTTGTCGGGTGCGCCTCTGAAACAAGGATTTTTGGAGGATCTGGGAGGATCTGGATGGAGAGTATTGAAGGGGTTCAATGTGTTTCCATAATTTTCTATAGCCATTGGGTAAGAGCCTTGGATATTGATGGATATTGTGAAAATCTTGCTTTTCTCATATGTTCTCGTGATTTTGTTTGAAGCCTTTGAAGCCACTTATGTTCATGTCACGCTTGGCAGTCAGGTGCTGGCAAGCTGATAGTCCCAACAGGGGTTCGTCCCTGCACCCGCAGGTGAAGTTCCGAATCGTGCGCGTGGAGAACAGCGCAGATGGCATTGCAAGAGTCAAAGCCTCTTGGTACATGATGGAAAGGATCATCATATATCATCATTGTACAATGAACATTATTTTCATAGGAGGGCTATTTTTTGGAGATAGTTGTTCCACCCTTTTTGGGCATGTTTTTTGGATTTCTGTTTCCCTACTTCTTTGCTTCTTTGCTCTTTGTTTTTCTGCTTTTCTCTTCTTCTCTGCTTTGATGTTTCTTGGCTTCTCTGCTTGTCTGCTTCTTCACTGTTCTCCTTCTCTGCTTTTCTGCTTTTCCCTGCTTCTCTGCTTCTTCGCTTCTCGAACCTAAACCAACCCTAAAACCAACCCGATATAAACCCTAAAACAACCGTAAACCAACCTTAAATGAACCCTAGTTGCAAAATACCATGCAACATGAAAAAGTTTGAGCACCAAAATGTTGCAAACACAATGGAAAATGAAGGTTCCAACTCCGAAATGTTGCAAATAATTGCAAATACGGTTGAAATGGCAGCTTCCAGCTCCAAAATGCTGCAAATAGCAAGAAAAACGGGCAGAAAAGCAGATCCAAAAAAACATCCCATAATGGACAAACAAATAATTCCCAAAACAATTCCGGACCCATTAAAATATTGGTTGGTGATTTTGGGTTCTTGAAAATTGGTGTGTTTGCCCAAGGTCAGTTGAACTGTTGACCGCAGTTGGAGTGGGACATGACGTTGAGGTGAGAACCACTGCAGCGGACGAAGAGTACGGAGAGGAAGAAGACATGACCGAAGAGGACTGGGATGAAGAGCATGCAGAAGGCTCCAGCTCCGGCCACGTGCATAGGGGGTATATCAGTGGTCTGCAATGTGGGAAGTTTCACCTTCTGTTTGGGAGGGATGGCATTTCATATTTGGGAACATGATGAACACACCAATGTTGTTTTACAATGTTTTGCGCTACAATCGCCCTGGTACAGAAGTTGTTCAATTCCGTGTAGCTTGATATTATTCTGATTCTTATTGTTGTTGTACTGTAAACGCTGTAAAATATTGTAATGTGCCGCCTTCCATCGCCGACATCTGCTCTATATGACACTGGCGATTATGATGGTTTCAAGTGATGTTTGCTCTTCCGTTTACATAGAGCCCCGCAAGATTTAAATACAGCAAGAGAATAGAAGTGTTCCGGAACATAAGCATGCTTACATCCAAGAAATTTGAATGACTAGAAGCAACGAGAGATAAGGAGAGCTTGTAAGTGCGTCTTTTCCACCAAAGTTGGGGATACATTGGAGACCACCCCAAACTCCACAAGCATGGTATATGATGGCATTATGTGTTCTTGTTTAAAACTTCTTTCCGGTCACGTGTGAATCACTATGTTTCACTAGCTCTTCTAGGTTGAAGAATTTTGGCCAGGTCAGAGAGATTGGACGATCTTTGTCTTCATGCCACTGGCCTTCTTGGTTCTAGCTCTTCTCAGCCGCACCCTGGCTGACCTGGACTGAGCTGGTCATAGATGACCTGGATCATCATAGATCCATGGATTTCTGCGTGGATGGGGATTGATCGAATGATTCATTGCCGTGTTTGACTGGAGGTTATGCAGGAGCCGGAAGTATTCCAACATCTTGTATTCATTTGTATTCATTTCGAGCCATTTCTTGTAAATATCATTGAATATCCATCGGTGACTCATGCTTTTCTGATCTTTTTTCCTCTTGGGCTGTTGTAAACCTTCGAAGCCGTGGGTCCACCCAGGGTAAACGGGGCCCAACGGCTCATAAGGTACCTATCCCAGCCTGCTGGGCAACGGCCGCGCGCTGGCGGAAATTGCCATGCAAAGGTGGGCCACCTATAGACGGGTCGGAATGGGATGAATCTGAAGCCATCTGAAGCCCGAAGACTGAACCTTGGACACCACTCGGACAGTTAAGAAAAATGTTCCTGTATGTTAACATACATGTGTTACATGGTTAATGTATGTTCCTGTATGTTAACATACATGTGCCTAAAGCGAACTTTGCCTCTTTGCATCAGAGAATTCAAGAAAAGGAAGCATCGATGCAACCGGGATTTTTCGCCGCCAGGCAGCGTAGTACACCCTTCTTGGGAATGCTTCTACTGCTGAAGGTGGGGGTGGGTTGGTTCCCAAGGCAGATGGTTTGGAGATTTCTGGAAGTCTTATCAGAAGTCTTCACATCCAGGGGTAGAGCACTTGGATGATAACTTATGGGTTCCCCTATTTCAAGCATATAGCCAGGATATGCGAGGATTACCATAATGACCAGGGCATCTATCAGGTTTCGATACTTAACATGTCAATACCTCCAGTCGTCGATGGGTGTATGCATGCCCTAGGCTTGGAACATCTTGGAACTGTATGGTTCTTCCTAGTCTTATACCCTGAAGTGTTGGACCATCTGCGAGTTAAATGCGGTGCAATTGTGATCTGAAACAAGCTAGTCATCACTGGCAAGAGACCATCATGGCAGGAAGTTGCGTACCGATAGGTGGCATATACCGGTAACTACAGCTATGATCACCATAGCCCTGGTTACACATATCCGGCAATCAAACGTGGCTGGCTACGAAATCCCTTGAACGAGCCATGGAGATTTAGTTCGGCGGATAGCCCATGGTGCATGGTTATAACATGTTATAACACCATACCGGGTTACTTTAACATATAACTACAAGGTTAAACAACTAATCAATTATATAATGGTATTGATAGCGTAATATTCAATTATAACAATTATATAGTTTGATTATATATATATATGTATTAAATATATACACACGTTTATGCCTAACTATTACAACACCTGGGGATTATTACTATACCAATTATATAACCATTAGTTGATTATATAGCATTATAGGTAATAGTTACTGCAACACCTGGTCTTATACCTAAAATTATATACCTGTAGCTAGATACTTACAATATCTTACAATGATTGTTATACAACTGGCTAAACTATCCAATACCTACAATGAACAGCTAGTTTACTATAGTTATATCATGAGCTATGAATGACCATTATAACTATAGTCAATGATAGGTATTGATTAATTGTTGTTGTATATAGTTATTAACCACTGCATAGGTGTTAACCATCATGTATACACCAGTTATATACTCTAATAGTTCATAATTAGTTGTATACCACTATATATCATTAATCGATTATATAGCTATAGTTGATTGATTAGTTAGTACCCCTGGTTGATATTTATGTGCAGTATATTAACATTATTACTATCATTATTCATCCCATTTAGTTGATAAACCACTATATACCAACTATATCATTGTTAACAGTTAGATACCACTAATTATACATACCATGGACATATATATATATATTACACATATAAATATGTTATACCATTAAAAGTTATATATTAACTAAAGTTGTCTATTTGGGGGCACCCTTATTTCAGGAAACCTCCATATACCATTAATCATATATATATATATGGGTAAGTTATAGCGACCTCACTGCGACCTCACTGGAATGATGACTAGTAAGGGTAACTATATATCCCAAAACAGCCTTATTTCAGATTAGTGAAATATTACAATTTATCCCGATATATTGTTCTACCATTAAAACCATTATATACCTTTTGACAATATACCATTAGTATATATATATATATATATCAGTTGCCATTAATATTACCATTGATATTACTAATATGATTATACCATTGATATTCCATATTAATATACCATTGATATTACCATTGATATTACCATTACCCCCTGGTAAATTAACATAGACCCTGAAACTGACCAATTTATAGTCGAAACTAGTCTTCCAACCCCTATCTACCAGGGTCTATGTTAATTTACCAGAGGGTAATAGGGCCATAGATTTTCCATATTAATATACCATGGATATACCATTGATATATCATTGATATTACCATTAATAGGGCCATACCCTCTGGTAAACTAACATAACTATGGAAAATCACCATGTTTAATGGGAAAATCCACTATAAATCACCATTTTCAATGGCCATTTTGACATGACCAGAGGGTAGGTTCAAAACACCAACCAGAATTTAATTCACCAGCACTTTGTTTTGAAAATGGCCCATTTAGAGATGGTTTACCTATTAATAGCATGATGATTTTCCATGGCGAACTGTTAGTCATAACCATAGATTATATCCCATTGATATAACCATTAGTTAATGATATATAACCATTGATATATAACCATTAGTTAATGATATAACCATTAGTTGATTAACTTAATGGTATATATTACAATATTAATAATATTAATATTAGTTAACTAATGGAATCTTAGTTGATGGAATATTAGTTTAATATTAGTTTAATATTAGTTTAATATATTCCCATTAGGATAATAACCATTAATATATTAGCCATGAGTATTAATACCATTAGGATATACACCATTTAGCACAGCATTAGTATACCATTAATATTCCCCTTGCTGTGCTCAAAAAGGCCCTCATGACCGCCGCGGCCATCGGCTCCGGCGCCGCCGGCGGCACCCTGACGCCCAGCGTGGCGCTGGGCGCCACGCTGGGCGCCATCCTCGGGGTGCAACGGGTTGGGGGATGGGAAAAATCCATGGGAAAAATGGGAAAAATTGGAAAAAATTGGAAAAATGGGGAAAAATCCATGGGAATTTCCCAGATGTCATGATGAAATCGAGAAAATGGATGGGAAATCCATAGTTTTTTGTGGAATTTTCCCGAGTAAACCAAGCCATTCTTTTGGGATGGGATGATTAAGCAGCAAAATGTGATTTGGAGGTCACCAGCAACTGGTTTGGTTTCCAAGGGTCATGCGTGGCCATGGGGCCCAAGTTATCATCCAATTTACCATAATGATTGGTCTTTTATGGTGGGGACCCACAGTTTGTGGTCCCTCAATTCTCAACACATTCAGTAACTACATTGAACTGGTTGTTGTGTCCTTTGTTTACTTCTTGTTGATGATGATCGTTCTCAATTTCCTTTAATATCAGTGCAAATAACAGGGAGAAACTGGCATGATTTTTGATTGCTGAAATGGGAACAAGGCGGCACACAGAATTGTTACTGTTCAATGTCAACTCCATGATAATAATCGACTAACATCGTACCCGCAAAGATGAACAACCCAGGGATGTAAAGTAGTTCCTGCGAGCTGGATGATGTTTGTGCCCAGGCAGAGCGATGATGATGATGATGAGATGATGAGGATGATGATGATGATGACGACGACGACGACGATGATGATTTTGAGGAGGAGTATGATGAGTATGATGAGTATGATGAGTTTAATGAGCATGATGAGCATGATGAATATGATGAGTATGATGAGTTTGATGAGTATAGTGCTTATTGTCATTATACTTGTCATAATCATAATCATATGTTCAATGTCATGATGTTTAGTATAATTGTTGTCATTCTTACCATTACTCTTACTGCTATGGTTATACCAATCATATTGTTGGTGATGCTGACGAGTGAGAATGACTGCTGACGAGCAGGAGTCTTACCAGCAATACCTTCCTGACTGGGCTCCGTCCGAGGACGGCTGGAACATAGGGGTCCTGTTCCTTTAGCCTTCCATGATGGGATATTAATGGGATGATATTAATATTAGTATTAATATTAAATATATTAGTATAATATTAGTATATAATAATATTATCCCATCCTTAAGCCATCTCAAACCACTCTTGGATCACAGATTATTGGGCCGGAACAGCTTTGAACAAATCTGACACTGGGAAACTTTCAAACACCGGACGTCTGAGCAGAACCGAAACTCATGTTATCTCATGTTTGAATAATCCAGAGCAGGGTGTTTTGCAATTTACCTCCCCACATTAGCTTTGATACTGTAGCTGTAGCAGTGTTTTTCGGGGGTCCATTTGGATCATTTGGGACTGCTGAAACTTCACGTGGCGAGGATCAAGATAGTCGGATGTCAGTGGTGGCAGCAGCAGCCTTTTTGGCTGTGGCGATGAACAGTCCAGTTCCTTTTTAAGCAGAAGGACACTGTGGCGATGCAGTATTGAAGTACATAGAAATTTTTACTGTACAATATACATATATATATATATATATATATGTGGAGGGGACCTTTATGTATAGAATGACGGGGTTCTGGATCTCGCTTCTGAGGACCTCAATTACAATTCCATAAGAAAGGCTAGTCTAAAATCCGATCTCCATATT
>Ga0126342_10019683_pt1 | contig 11436 bp, 13 predicted proteins | sample Cyp1metagenome_FD_92528 | JGI IMG/M metagenome (GOLD analysis project Ga0126342, IMG submission 92528) | Coral microbial communities from Lord Howe Island, Old Settlement Bay, Australia - Cyphastrea 1 metagenome | ecosystem: Host-associated > Invertebrates > Cnidaria > Coral ... | reverse complement strand
CTAACAACATCCAGGGACAGCTGAACTCCAGATCTGACCTAGAGAGACTGAGAGTGTCCCAGGAAACACGAACGGCTGAAATCTGGATTTGAGCCATTTGGACTCTGGAATCCAGTCAATTTCTATTTTTCATAGCCCATTCTGACGCAGGACTTCCAATTTCTTCTTGCATTAGTGAGTTTTGGAGCTGTCAGCTTTCTGATTTTCTGGACATCATTCTGATTTTGATTCTGATTCTATCATTCAGCTTGGCAGGCTATACTTACTAATTCTCAATTTCGCTGGGTTTCATGGCTTTCTGCCAATTTTCAACCAATCCATGGGCAAAATCGAAAAGTCTGCCAGACTCGTGCCTGTAGCTTCAGCGTGCGCTTTGGCTTCCTGGTTTGAGGTGAAATATATGGATTATGGTCATACTGTGGCTGAATTCTATGGTTATGGTAGATATAACGAACTAGTTACTAGTTAATGGATGTTAATAGGGTTTACAAACCAACTTATAACTGGGGGGCATCATCCTGTATTTGGAAACATGGGAAACAACCAATAGACGACACAGATTTAACCATGAAAAATGCTGATGTTACCATGAAACATAGACTTTTCACCAGCAGAATTAAGGTATTCAAACAGACATTCAAACACCATGGGATGATGTCCATGGAGCCTGGACACACCAAAACCTTGCGAGACCTCTGTCGAAAACGACAAGTTGCAACCGCCAGGTCGCACTTTAAATAGACGAAGATTCTTTGAACTCCGACCATACCCCCAAACTTGATTGTTGATCATCACCCTCCCTGCTCTATGAAAATATGACCGCAAATGGGGGTCGATTCCCATTTTTCAGACTCACCCAAATACATCCAAATACCATATCAAGTTGGTTACACTCCATAAAATATCCCCACATATCAAGGCTTGGCCTGGCTAAAAATCCCCATGTCACTTTCTGAATCCCATGAAATCACCATTTTCGATGCTTAAATCGCCATGATAACATGGTCATTCGGTGGTGATATCACTATAAACCCTTATAAAGCCACCATACAAAATCTCAGTGAATTGCATGAGCTGCGACAAATCACCCGTGGGGCCGATCCCGCCTTCTCACCTTTCAGGCCCTGTTGACAGGAGACGCAGCGCAAGGTGAAGTTGCCGGTGTCGGTGAACCTGCACCGGCCAATGGAGTCATGGGGGGGGTTCTGAAGTCATCTGAAGTCATGGATCCCCAAGTCACCATGGGTTTCAACTTGTTTCAACATGAATTGATGGTCATCCATGTCATCCATGACGACTGGATGATTTGGGAATACCACCATTAAAACGTTCAAATAGCCATGGTGAGTTTACATAGTTTACCTCCAGAAGTTGGGGTCCTGTAATAGTTATGGGTAACATTATATCAACCGCATAGCGGAACTGCAACCTGGACCTGGACCTGGAACTGGGCGGGACCTGCCATTTGTGCATCATCCCATCCAGGCGACACTCGAAATCGCAGATTCTTGAATAATTTGGCCACGGTCTTCTCATCAGGCATTTTCGGCTCCGGCTCCGCATGTTGTTCTCATTTGAATATGCTATATACTACAATTGCTGTTCACATGAAACCTGCTCGATACGGACGTTCTTGTGAGCCAGCACGAATTTCTTCAGGCAGTCTTTAGACCTTTCAGACAGACCACTCCTCCCCTGCCACATTCTCTTGCTCCAACGCACCCTTCTCACGTCTCCGTTGACAATGGAATTTAAGCAATCAAGTTTCACTAGTTCTTGGCGGCAATAAACAAACTACAAGCCAAGGTTCTGAGGGATAAATTTTTGAAGGTTAAGCTATTGCTGGTGAGTATTGGTGATTATTTTTGGTCATTGGGGGACTATTGGGAATTATGATTGGATATTTATTGGCCAATGTTACCAGTCACGCCACTGATATGAAGCCTAGTTTCACCAAGATCTTCCTAGTTACCATCTGGTTATTTAACATAGCCATGGAAAGATCCACCATGCCATTAATAGGTGAACCATCTATTTCGATTAGGGCCATCACCAAGATCTTCCTTCGATTTCTCTCCCAGAGACCCGAGTTATTTAACTAAGCCTATTTCGATAGCTACTGGACACCACTTTTTTTTGGCTTTCAAGCAGCAAAACATCGACAAACAGCAAAACCTGTCTGACACTTATATAGCAACATGTGATCAATCCATAGATTTTCACCCCAGTTCGTGAAGGGTTGACCGGTTTACCCAAGATTTTCTTTGTTGCTCCAAATTTTATTGATGAAATCCACATCTTTTGCTGGTAAACTCTACAATTCCCAGTCATTGACGGTTGGTTTTACCAACGCTTTTGATGGCTGAATCCCATCGCATCCATCATGTTGATGTCTAAATCAGTATTTTGAAAGTAAAGTCCAACAATTTTGGCCAAAATTCGGGCAATTGGGACTATTGGGAAAAAGTATTTTGATAGTAAAGTCCCAATATTCTTATTGGGACCAATATTGTCATTGGGACTATTGGGAAAAACTACCACCCTTTGGCCGTTTCGCCATCCACGCCATCCAAGCCATGTCGCTGTCGTTGCTTGTGCTGCTCCTCCACGAAGCTCCGCGCTTTCACGTCCACGAGCTCGGCCACGGCGCCTCATGGAGCTGAAGAGAATCAAGATCCCAATGGCTGGGTTATAGCTGAAAATCCATGAAGCATGGAGGTTTTACTGGGAAAATCATCTGTAAATGGGAAAATCCATCTGTAACCAGAGGGTAACTCATATAACTACGGCTGTAACTAACTAATATAACTGTATAAGATTTCTCTAATGTAATGATATAACAAATATGGGTTTATGATAGATATATTTATATATTTAATAGAGAGAGTGAAACAACTAATGAACATGGTGATTTGAATACGGAAAATGAGAGTTTAACTAATGAAAATGGTAATGTCACCAACACACTTCATTGATAGTTAGCTAAGCTGCTTTAGTTCACTTACATTTCACTAGGGTTCATGGTAGAACTATCTATAGTTAATGACGATTTCACCACTTGAACTTACAGCAAAATCTAATCGGATATCATGGGATAATCCATGGGATATCTCAAAATCCCACCATAAAAGGACTTACTTCTGAAGTTCTTAAACATCCATGAAGTCATGGGGAAAACCAGGGCTTTTCATCCATACTTTGAAACCTCGGTTATGGTAACCATCCCAACGCTGATCCCGCGAAAAACATCCCCGGCCTGTCTGAAACATGGTGACGTCCTCTGCTTCCGCGGCGGAGGCATCAGCAGCCAGGGCTAAAGCGTCATAGTGGATGCCGTCCTTGCAAGGTGGTGCCCCCCAGTTATAAGTTGGTTTATAAATCCCATTAACTATAGATATATCTACCATAAACCATAGTTATTGGAGTTATAAACCAACTTAGCTAACTATGGGGCACCACCTTGTGGGGGTAGCAACAAGGAACCCCAAAATCTGCTGGTCAAGCCATCCCGCAAATCACCATCCCCAAATGGTCGGTTTATGGCATTGGGTTGCAGTGCAACCCACATTGATCATCATTTTCAGCCAAGCTTTCCCTATAATCATTTTGGGGATCCCAATTTTTAGAGACCCCCAACCGGCCAAGTGTTGCTTCACTGAGGTTTGAGCATCAACTCCAAATTCTTGGCAAATTTAGCTGGTTAGTACATTTTACATCATTTTACCATTGATAGCACAAGAGTTTCTCGCACCGTACCAACCCCCCCCACCCGGGGCCCCTTAATGAGCCACTGGGGGGTTACCTGGGTTGCCTGGGTTACCTTTTGCCATCTATCCTAGATCTGGCCCAGCCACATAGATCAACATACATCGCTTTTCATATCCTTGCCCTTCGCCGTGCAGATCACGACGCTTGGTGCAGATATCCTGAGGCATCGGCATCGGTGTACTTTGTGCTGAGGAAACCAGGGATTCTTGGGGAAACCAATGGATTAAGGCGATGCGTTCTATCAGTTGGTACGCTTGACTCAGAAACAGGAACCAGTTACCAACAGTTGGAAATCCTCATGATAGCTGGAGCCATGCAGAAATGAGGGCATCACCTCACTGGGAGATGTCACGAGTCCAGTTCCTATGCAGAAGAGGTCTTGAATCCCATGATCGAACGAAAGATGGCTTCAACATCGGATCCATCATATTTGTGTCGATACCTTTCAGTCATACTATTGAATCCAACACATCGGGCTTGACGTATCTACCCCGTGATGTCTTATTTTGTTGGTGGATGTCGTATTCCTCCGCTCTTCTCGATATTTTCCGATTTTTTCATGTTCTGGCCGGAAACAGCAACACAAATCAGCTCATCAGATGGCTTTCCACCAAAAACCCCCATCCAACACGTCAGTGATGGAGAATGTCCCAAGATCTTCTCCCGCTCCCTTCGCCTTCTTGTGGCACCGCACAAAAAATCCAAACAAAAAAAAACAGATATGGTTTGGTCATGTTTGGTCTATGTCCCCATTCTTGTTGAGATTTCCTCTCTTGGAAACAACAACAATAAGCAAATTTCCCATCCTAGATTTGCTTTTTAGGGGGCATAAAAACAAACAACTATTCAACAATTTCCATTCCCAAATCGTGGATGCACCAAGGAGAAACAAACTCAGAAACAATATGGATATGGTCATACCATTGGGTATCCCAAGGTCCCAAGAATTAGATGCTTACTATAGACATACATGACTAAAATCTGTGGTCCCTGGGTGCTTGACCCATACCATCCTGGAAAAGGTTCTGATCAGCAACCCATTCATAAGTCCCCATTTAAAGTGGGCTTCTCCCACAACTGGGTGAACTAACCCCTACTAACGATGTCCAGCATGAGATGGTCACTACTAGCGTCGTAGGCGGCGATTTCACATTGGAAATGCTCGGCGAGGATGCTGAGTTCGATGGCTCCTCCCCAACTGTCATCCACCATTTTTTTGGGTGTCATGATGTCATGGTCGGTAAGTTCACAGATATTTTTGACCCCGAGGGTTTTTCAATCATCAGATTTATAGAGGTGAAAGATATAAAGATGGCTTATTGTGGAGAGTCTTGTTTTTTTTCAAACTGATAAGGTCCATCCCATCCACACATGAAACAGGAAAAAAAATCACCATCCCTCCAGTATTCCCACATATTGTTAGCTTGGGGGGGGGTTGGAACTTTACGTCGGTTCCACTAAAAGCTGGGCTATAAATCAGGGTTGAGCTGTACAAATTGGGATGGTAAATTCAGTGGCGATTTCATGACGCTCAATTGGACGCACCTATGAATTTTTGGTCTAAGGGCTAAATTTTTAACATATACCGATATACCATGAATTTCTATGGCTTTATATGGTGTACAGTGGATCGGTACTTGAAATGGCCATTGATACTCTCTGGTAATTTAACATAGCTATTGAAAATGGCCATAGATATAGTTGATTTACCCATTAAAAGGGATGATTTTCCAGTTCGCTATGTTAGTTTACCAGGCCGGGTCAATGGCTTTGACAAAGCACAACGAACATGAGGTGTGTGGTGAAGCGGCTTCTCCGGTCCTTGAGGATCCATTTGCAATACTCATCGTTGGGTTTGGCCAGAAATGCCTGGCAGCTATCGCAACATCCGAAACGGGCTTTGAAGCTATCCTCATGCGGATTCAAGTGGCTAAAAAATATGGTTAATATATGATTGCATATGATATATGAATTAACCATATTAACCATATTTTTTAACCATATTAACCATTCATGAATATATGAATATTGTATATGCTTAACATGGTTAATATGGTTGATTCATCCAGCTATCAGTTGCAAGTGGGATCATCCTATTGAACACCCCAAAAAACGATGGTTCGTATGATGGGCTAAAGAAAGCCGGTGATCCACAAATTTCAACCGCAGGTTGGAGGTCCACCAGATTGGGCTTCCCGTTCTGAAACTTTTGGTGGCGAATGGCGATTCCGTTCCATTTGAAGATTCTTTGATTTAACGTTTCAATCCCATGCTGAAACAACTTCACCTACTGGTTGGTGGTTGACCTACCCCTCTGACAAATATGAGTTCGTCAGTTGGGATGATGAAATTCCCAATATATGGAAAGTCATGAAATTCATGTTCCACACCACCAACCAGCTTTGCGCTCCTTTCTGGCGTTGTTCTGGCCATTTCAGGTATCGATCCACTGGCTACTGTACCATATAAAGCCCAGGCCCCCCGTTATAAGTTGGTTTATAAACCCATATGAACGACAGTTGTGCAGAAATTTTCCCATAAAACAGGGGATGTTTACCAAGGAAGTAAAAGGTCTGTCAACTTAGGGATCATAAATCAGCTCTAACACCCATGAAATTCCCACATTTTGTTGGTTAAAACAATTTTCTGCGTTTTTTTTTTCGCCCTTCTAAGCCTCACATTGTGTTGGGATTGTAAATGAGCCATGGTAACCTCCATTTTTGTTGGGATCAAATCCTATGATTTTATATCCACTTATAAACATCAACGCTATGGGTATTCTTGATACATAGTACTATTTTGTAAGTATAGAGTATACTATGGATTTATCCACTTACGTATAAACCCCCAAGGATATAATGCAGTTCCTCAAAAAATATCCACGACCCCAACTGCCCAAGCACTGCGGTTCACCCGCCTCGCAGAAACGCTCCTGGTCCGCGCTGATTTTCTGCGCCACCAGCTGACGAAGGCTTCGAGCCTGAAGCAGGAGGTGGGACGTCAATGGTTTTTCTCCTTAGAAAATGGTGGTTATTTGGGATTTCATGGTGGTTTAATGGGGATTTAAATGGTTTTGATGAGATTTTATAGAGAGTTAATGAGATTTGATGGGATCAAATGGGATTTAAGCATCTTATATTCAAGTGATACATGGGTTGTTACAAGGGGGGAATGGACTTTACCACCTATTAAATTAAAGATATGGGTATGGGTCAAAATTTAAGACCTGTCTGTTTTAGTATGAATTTGATCCATATCCATATATCTACCATTTTTCTCCAGGTTTTGCTATATGAACATGTGGGAAACATGCAGGATTATTAATCGATGTGTTGCTCGTGGATTGATCTACAATTATCGTTGATTCAGAGTCTACGAGCCAAGTTAATGGGAATTGATGGGGATTGATGGTATCAATGACCTTTTGCGAATCAAACATGGCAAGCTGGGAAATCTCCGAAGTAAATGGAGCTTCGAGCTGTAGGAAAATCATCGAACTAAATGATATGAACATCCTAAAACCAACCAGAAGATGGATTTTTTCAATACCAACCAGAAACTCGTCACCTTATATGGTTTTTTCACATCATGAAACGCATCCCCACCCTGGTTGAAACACACTTTTCGGCATCTTTTTGGGGATCCCAAAGCTCTGATATTCTAAATGGATTAATTGGGATATAATCGAGACATCATTGAGATATTCCATGAATAAAAAGGGAACTTGTTCGCCATATTCATTGAATGAATATTGGGAACTTCTTCGCCAACAATCATGAAAATCAAGGGGTGAAGGCCAAAAACAAAGATTAGGACCTAGCTGGTGGTTTCATCAACAAATCTGCAGGTTAAACCAGATTTCACAAATTTCAGAATGTTTGTTCAAGCAAGCGAGGTGCACCCTACACAGGTTGAATCATGAGAAACTGGTGATGATACAAATCAGCAGCACAACTGCAGCATTTCACAGGTCATTTCACCTTAATATATGGTTAATATATGGTTAATATATGGTAGGGAAAGTGGGAATGACCAAGAAAATTTGATGCCAATTGGTATTCTATCTTTCGCCCTACTCAGCCAAGTATGGAGATATACCCAACAAAACAAGAACCCTCCGGTAATCAAACATGGCAATTGGAACCCTCCTATACTTAGAGGTTTTAATGGGAAAATCATCTATAGATAGAATAGGCATTTTCTATTGCGATTTCTGATGACCGGAGAGTAAGATCTTTTACCACGTTTTGGGACCCCATCTCATGAACCACAGTGGATAGCTGTTGTGACACATTCCCTGTGGTAAACAAACATAACGAACTGGAAAATCACCATTTTTGATGGGTAAACCCACTATAAATGACCATTTTCAATAGCAAACTGTTAAATTATCAGAGGGTATTTACAACCACCAATTTTTGATGGGTTTGCCAAACAAGTAATTTTGATACTGAGCCACATGTTTCACTATAAACCTTCTATGTGCACGTTGTGGCGCGTTATTTGCCCCGTCGCGGACCTGAACATTCCATTTCGCGCACTGCTCCCTTAGTTTTTCGGCCTACACATTACCTGCGTCCAAACCTTCCAGGCGGCATGCTACTTGCAACGCTTTTGAAACTAAGCCTGTAGTTTTGCACCATTTTTTGGACTTAAACATTGCAGTTTTCATGGTATTGGCACTGGTATTTGGTGCTGCTGGTGATGATGATCGTGATGATGAAGAGGAGACAGAGGATGATGAGGATGATGATGCTGATGGTGATGATGATGTTGATGATGAAGAGGCTGATGATGATGAAGAGGTTGATGAGGAGGATGATGATGATGATGATGACGATGATGAGAAGATTTTCGCGATGGCGACGATGATTGCGATGGCGACGGTGATGGCGACGGCGACGGCCCTGCTCCTGAGGTTTGCCGTTCTTGGTGTTGCGGTTTATGCGCATTGTTGCTGCCGTTCTTTACTGCTGCTGCCGTGGCCGCTGTTGTTTTCGTTGCTGTTGCTGCAGTTGTTGTTGTAGTTGATACTTACTAGGGCAGGAACGGTTGGGGGGAGGCGCTGCGCCTCCCCCCGTGGCCTGGAAAGGACCAAGGAATTAATATGTTCTTCTTCAAGGCAGCACCAGCCTCAGCAGCATCAAAGAACAACAATGGAAGCACAACCAATACTGACCATACCAACGGCAGCAGCCCCAGTAGCACCATCACCATCACCATCATCAAATAGCATACAAAATGAACCGTTCAGATACAAAAACTTGCAAAAACCGAGCCACATGGTAAGACTAGGTTCAAACATGCTACAAGTAACATGCCAGGTCCATGAAGATGATGCAACTAGCATGCCACATGGAAGGTGTAGGCTCAAATTTGATTGCGACGTGTTATGTTAGGCCAAAACACGATGCAAAATAGCACGCAATGTTGAAGGTTTAGGCTCAAAAAGGCTGCAAATAGTAGGAGAAGGCAACTGAACGAGGAGCCAGAGGAGCCACAGGGTCGGAAAAAGAAATAGTCAACATCTTCCTTGGGACATCGTGTTGCATCACATGAAAAACCGTGACAAACCATGCGACCGCGTAGATGCCAACCTACAAAACCGAATGGCCACGCCTCATCTTCACTCCATCGGGCAGTCTCCGGTCTTCTCGACGTCGCCGGCACAGCAATTGGAACTTTGAAAGTGGGGGACGCGGCAAGTGTTGGCAATATGTCGTGAAAGGACATTTCTCGAAAGTATTGAGCCACGTCCCCATCTGCGTGGCCAGTACAAATACAGTCATGACGGTAATCTTGGGCGATCCGCAACTCTTCTTGGGCTTCCTTGATGCGCTTGTCTAAAGTTCCTCTCAAAGTGCCCAAAAAATCGAGCAGGCCACTTTCCCTGGACAGGGCGTAGTCAGCCCACTCCTTGCACAGAAGCAAACTTACTGAAAACGCTCTGATGCTGCCACGCTGACAAAACTTCAGCATGACTCTTCACCCTGCGACGCAATTAAAACGCAGAAATCCCAACAGGTCCTCCTCTGAAGCCAGTTTGGAGCGCGTAATGTTGGAAGTGTCGGGAGTCTGCAAAAGCCGGCATCATAATTGTACAAACCACAGGGCTGGTTCCCAAACCAATGAGCAAATTGCATAGGCTCAAGGCGGGCCAAGTGCGGCCAGGAATGTCCATGAGGACTGCCCGCACGAATTTTTTATCGAAGACAAACAGTAACAAAACCAAATTTTTGTTTCCACATAGTCATGAAACGATCAGGGTGCAAAGGCCGCTGCCAGCTAGGAACTGTGCAAAGCGTTGAAAATGCGTTCGAAAGCATGTTCCGACGGTTTTCAACTCAGGCCCAAACTCCTTTGGCGAGGTGGACGGTTCCAGCCTACAGCAGGCGCGCATTTCCACTAAGCAAGCAGGTATGTTTTCTTGAAGAACCCTATCGAGATCTCTTAAGATTGAAAGGAAATTCGCTGGGCAAAATACAGCCCAGCCATCAGATGCGCTGCTTCAGCCTTCAGTTGTTCTAAAACCGCGATCAATCCGTTGATTGGGTCGTCCTGCTCCATGAAAACTGCCAACGGAACCCGTCCACGGTCAGCGACACCTCCCAGCGCTCCACGACGAGCTCGTGCCGTGGAACGGTGCTCAGGCGGTAGGACCACCAGGGGCGCCACTCCACGAAAGTTCCACGCCGGAGCAGCCACTGCAGCCCCTCTGGAAAAACCTCCAGGAACGGCTCCTGCCCGGCCAGGAAGGCCGGCGGCCGCTCCGCCTCAGATCTCCACCGGCCGATGACGTGCGCCACTGCCACCGCTCCGCGGCCTCCAGTGGCACGTACCGGGCTTCTGCCAAGGACCGAATGCGCGAGAGAACCGCTGCTTTCCACGACCTGCAGATGTCTGCAAGACCAAGGCCAAGGGGCCAGCCCAGAAAGTCCAGTACCAGCAACAGACCAAATGCTTCCATAGCCCGTTGGGTCGAAGACCACCGTGTGCCACGTTTGAACCACCAAAAAATGTCTTCGAGACGAGCAAGTAATAAACTCACTGCAGAAGAAACCAACAACAGGCACCGAACACGTCTTGCAACTTGCGACCAACAAAATCTAAAGTCTTCCTGCAAGCCTTCTCGCCGTCTCTGCCAATTTCAACCGCATGTTTTTTTTTTCTACCTGCTGTTCCCTAGATCGCTTTCTGCGAACCCAATCGATGGCTGTTGCAAAAAAAACATTGCACTTGTTGTGAATGCCCTCACTTTCCACCGACAAACGTAAAGAACCCTGTGCCGGAATTCGCACCACGGGTCGAGGCGACAATCCTCCGAGCCCCTTGGGCCACGCGTGATCCGCTCCTCCATGGGAGGTGGGGCGTGCTGCTGTCTACGGTTTCACGTCGCCCTGCGGAGTTCGGCGACCGGGCGTCCCTTCCTGGAGTTTGGGGTGTAGGGTTCGCCACGGGAGCGTGGTCTTTGCGGAGTTTAGGGTTTAGGCTTCCGAGAGGTTCGGAGAACGGCATCCCTTCCTGGAACTTGAGAGCAGGCGGAGACGGACGAAAGGTAGTGTAGTGGGAGAGGAGTGGTGTCAAAATGCTGCGCCCCTAAGATGATACACCAAAAACGTTTTTGCGCAGTCTAAGATGATTTTATCCAGAGCATGACTGCATGATACG
>Ga0126342_10019682_pt1 | contig 11436 bp, 12 predicted proteins | sample Cyp1metagenome_FD_92528 | JGI IMG/M metagenome (GOLD analysis project Ga0126342, IMG submission 92528) | Coral microbial communities from Lord Howe Island, Old Settlement Bay, Australia - Cyphastrea 1 metagenome | ecosystem: Host-associated > Invertebrates > Cnidaria > Coral ... | reverse complement strand
GCCCCGTCCCCCGCTCCCCCTCCCCGCACCCCGTACCAACAGCATGCCCCCCCCCCACCGCACCCCGTACCCACTGCGCGTACCCCGTACCAACAGCATGCCCCCACCACACCGTACCCCGTACCCACCACACCGTACCCCGTACCAACAGCATGCCCCCCCACACCGTACCCCGTACCCACCCCCCCGTACCCGTCCCAACATGCTCCAAGGGATAGACACGTACCTAACGTATAAGCTCCAATAGAAACATACCTTTTCATTGCTCTTCAAATTAGATAATATATAAGTATATAAAAATACCATCCTAGAAAAAATATAAATGTAATTAAAACAAATTCATTTAATATATATCCTATAAAAAAATAATACCCATTCCATTTTAATCCAATAATTTATCGTATATCCTATAAAAAAAATAATGCTAGATCCGTAAAAATATAATTAAAAAATAATTATAATTAATATTAGGATAATACCAATTTAATCAACCAATTAGTTATCTCATAGGAGAAATAAATAAATATCCTAGGACATAAAAATCAGTATATATGTGGAATCAAGGTAAAATTTACATAGGACACCGCGGATTCAGAACCCTTTTACAAATCTCTTGCTTCTCTACCCAAAAACCGCGCCTTGCCCAGAAGCAGCAGCACAAGCAACAACAACAGCAGCAGACCAAGCAGCAGACCATCGCAAAGCCTTTCCAAAACCGCTCCGGGCTGCGTTTTGATTGGCTGCAATTTTGACGAGGTCCGAACGAGGTCCCGAGGTCCGAAATCAAATTTTGGGAAACTGACCCCCTAAGTCTCCTGACAAACTCTTTAGTAGCCACACGCTTTGGCATTCTTTTCAGAACAGTAAAACTCAAAAGCTTTCAGCGGTGGAGCAGAAAAGGAAACCAAGCCAAGCAGCAGTTGCAGGCAAGAGCAAGGAGAAAGAAGAGGAGACAAAGGGCGAGTAAGGGAGACAGAGGGGAGACAGAGGGGAGACAGAGGGGAGACAAAGGGACGCAAGCTTGGGAAACAAGTATACAATTGCCACGACTTTCATCTTTGGGAATATAATGGGCAAACCCAAAAAGATATGACAAGTAAGCATCGTGTGCCTATGCAAAGCGCCAAAAAATACATCAGTAAGTTAAAGTCATAGGCACTGCCCATGTGGGCCTTTCCCCATAGGCACACCACGATTTGGCACAAGATCTTGTCATCGGCACTTGTTACAGTATCGACCCAGTATTCGTCGGTGTTTGTATGAATCTTGCACAACAGAGCGAGCCACAAATGCCTACCCAATCGGAGCTACATCATCACCGCCTGCCTAACTGTCCAAGGACAACAGGACACCGTTCAGTGATGTACAATTCCATTATTACAAAGCTAAAACTCCCAAAGCACAAGGGAATAGCTACAACCATCTGCATGGTATCCATGAAAAACTCATGATCAACCATCAATTGGAGAAACCACAAGCATGATAAACACCAACTGGACGCAACATCGCGCCGACTTCCAGAAATTTCTCCCCCACCTAGGACGCACATTTCATTGAAACGCTTTGTCTTCCACAACTTAGAGTACCTATAATACAATTCAATTCCACCATATTTGAAAACACCCAAGAATCCATTTCCAGAGACCCCAGATCCATTGCAAAATCTTGTATATATATATATGGTAGTTAATCAATGTTCCTTATACCCGGAAACTGCCATTCTTCGCGAAAGAAAAATTACTTACGCGAACCCCATGTTTATCTTTTAGGGAGTCCTCTATGCAAGGTTTACTGGGCCACCCGTCAGAATGCACTTTAACTTTCGCCGGCTCCTTCGCATGACTTTCGCGGAACTTACCCGAAACTATCCATATATATATATATTCGCGGGCCCCATCAGCAGGGGGCGCATCAAAGGAAAAGCAAACAGCAGGCGCCTTGATGTTTGGCTCTCGCATGCTCTCGCAAAGCCTAACTCTTGGAAGTTTGACTGCTGCGTGTGGAGCTTGCTTCCTCAGACAAAAGCAGAATTGGGATCCATTGGGCAGTACCAGTATTTGGCTGTGGCGAAGTCGGCTGCTGGGAAAGGTGAATGTCCAAAAGTATCACACAGGGAACTGAACCAGAACCAAACCGAAATTCTTTGGTACCCTTCTCCTGCCGGACCCGGGGCGGCAGGAGTGGTAGCCCTTTACAAGTTATATACAATAACAATGACTAATAATATCCAACTTTCGCAAGACTTTCGCGAATTCACGATTACTTTCGCGAACTCGAAAAACACTTTCGCGAGGGTTCCGAACATAACATGTAGGGTCTTCGCAATTGAAACTCCGTACAAGGACCTCTAGATCGATCACCCTCTATATATATATATACACAATATATATATATATATATTTCAATTTCAATATATATATATACATATGTATATCTTCAAATTTCATTGGTATATGGTCGACGCAGGTTATTGACATGTAAATATATGACATTTAGATCAAGAATATTATTATGATTAAACTTTAATTTCTTGACCTATGTATATTCCTGTGTACTAAGTCATAAGCATTTTCATATATTTTCAGGATTGCTTAGATTCTCTCTTCAAATGGTATAAAAAAATATGACGCAATTGTGTACTGATTATTGAAGTGTTTTGTTATTTTTGGTTGGGAAATTCCGCAAACCCCCAGTCATCTCCCTCTTCCCCTCTTGTAGGGAGATATCTTGACAGTGGATGCCACAAAGCCCGCTCAGCGACTACTGGCCATCATTCCTAAAAAAGGGGATATGTCGATGGGTTCTACTGAATTTCTGAATGGAGTATCGATTCTTGGATGTTACCCCTGTGCATTTGTAAGTTACCCACAAACGCTAAACCAATTGATCATTAACACATCCCACCGGCACATCCGAAGCTATTCACACAGCATGTCCACGTCGTACGACATGTGTTACTTGCCGCTGCTACAGGAACTTGCGACAAGTCACATTTGGGGACATGCCTCTACTTAATTTGCGCAAAGAACAATCTTCGCTTCCTCAAATCCTTGAATTGAAGAAGAATCCTGAAGAAGTATCCAGCGCAGGACAACTATACGAAGAGGGCAGCAAAGATGCAGGATTTGTCATGATTTGTCCCGTCTGACCATCAATAAATCATATAAACCGGCAGCTTTGACTTTCCGAAAGTGAAACGTAGGCAAGGGATGATCTCACTTGCGAGCCCGAGCTGACTGATCTGTCCAAGTCTTCCGGATGTAAGGGTCTCGAATAGCTTCCAGCACATCTGGCCTCTGATCCCGATCTCGGGTCAGAAGCCGGCCTCAACTCAGTTGTAAAAAGAATTGGGGCGGGATTCAGTGACATTATGAATCATTAATAATCATTATGTGACATTGGAATACATTGGATGGGTTGGGAGCACGTTTAGGAAAAGAGAAGACAGCGCCATACCAAGTCCTCATCTCCTTGCCTTCACTGTCCTGTTAGTGGCAAATGTGGCAGCTTCCGGTGCCAGCTTCCCCAATAATTAGCCAAGGCTCGAAGAAATTTGATTGCTTCGGCCGAAACTTTTGGTGATGCTGGAAAAACCTTGGAAAATCACTGTGCGGAGTGAGATGAACGGACCTGGGAATATCTGATCTTTTTTGATAGTGAACCGATGTGCTGAGGCAATGAGAAAACAGAAGCACGCCACTCAGTACAGCAATCTACGCACAGTGGTCCTGAATTCATAACCAGCTGGCAACCCCTAAAACAAATGCATATAGTGCGGCAGGATGGTATATGAAGCAAATGCAATGTACAATGATGTAAAATATGTAAAAAGAATCAAAGAGGTAATTATAGTCGACATCATCAAATTTAAATAAAATTATTAAGATTGACTAAGCTTACCAGTACTAGTATCTCCGAAACTTGCCTCTCCTTTGATTAGGCAAACCTGGCCGTGAGACTATATCGAAGGTGCCTTCCACCGCTGTCTGTCGCCGGAAGGCGTCCTGTGTTTGGCCCTCGCCAAAAGGTCGACGGTTGAAAAGCAGCTCCTCAGTCATTCCATGGAGTCGTACAATGATCGTAGGGGTCATGCGCACGTATTCCTTGAATAGTTGTCGATACAGTTCAATGCGCGCATTCATATGTTTTATAAATTGCACCCCATTGCGTAAGATGATATTGCATTACAGCGTTGCCTCAACAACATACGGCAAGACATGTCACAACATACCATAACATATCATAAGCTACACCATAATCGCATACGTCCATAGTTCTCGTTTTTGCATTGAGGACAATTGAGGACTGTGGATTCACTATATGGCATCATTCGATTGTCACCGCAGCAGGAGGCACGGTCAAACACTTTTTCAAACCTTTGCATTCTCATTAGATCTCACCAGTTTTGCCCCGTGAAACGGCTCAATCGACTTTGTCGAGGCTGAAACGAAGCATGGTGGCTTGGTGTGCCTTCGACATCACCGCTTTAAACACAGCTGGCCATCAGCAAATCGACTCATTGCGTCACTGGATCTCACCGGGCCGTCAATGGCAGGTGGGTGACCATGGCGTGGGCCCCTGGAGTTGGGACAAAGGTGGGGTCCACCTTCATAGCCTTTGGTAGTCGCTGACGGCTGATGGCTGGACTGGGCTTGCCATTCAGGCAGGTGGCCTCATGGGTGAGGCAGTTCAGGTCGATGTGCAAAGCACAGGTCTTGTCCTGAAGGTCTTCTTTCAACTGTTCCTTTTTTCCCTGCAATTCTTGCAGGATATTCTTCTCATTCTGATGATGCTGTCTCAGGTCCTCATGACACCTCAGCAGGATCATCTGATGTTGCTGCAGGGTGCTACTCACAGGATCCTGGGTCTTTTCCCTTGAAGCGCGCTGCTGACGCCAGGATGCACATGTGGAAGTCAACTCCATAGGCTCTTCCAATGATCGGATTTGTGTCTTAGTATCTTGGATGGTGTTCTTGGTAACGTTGATCTGGTTGCATGTTTCACGTAGCTCTGATTCCAAGCGCCTCCGCATCTGCTGATTCTCATTCACTCGGTCCTTCATTGATTTGTCTGTCTTGGCGGTGGCATCTTCAGCAGCTCGTGCCACACGCTGAATCAATTTGGATGCCTCTTCTCGCAATTCTTTTGCTGCTTGCTCACGATGGATAGCTGATTGATTCAACCTCAAGGCTTCTTGCTGCCTCAAAATTTCATTGCGGGAACCTTCCTGTGATGCTACTTCATGTCTGGCTGATTGGGCTCCACCGCGTATTTTGCTTGGCAGATTGCGGCTGCCTGAACATCCTGAACTGGCTCCTTGCCCGCCTTGCCGGAGGAAGGTGCTGCGCTCGGACACAGTTTCCAAACTTCGGGAGGTGGTGCGGAGGCACAGCTCATCCACAGAAAGGGCTTGACTCTTCTGCTGGATGTCATATCGAAGTTCTTCTAATTTGCCCTCCAAGGAAGTGATGGCTGCCCTGGTCTTCTTAATGAATTCCTTCAACTTCCCTTGGGCGTCAATCAAGGTGGTTTTCTCCATTTCCTGAGCTGAAGGCTGAAGGATGTAATAATGTAAGAAGCAGCTTTACCGTTAACAGTGCGACCCTTCAACAGTTTTTCAGTTCTTCATGTTGTGAATGCATGTAACTCTTGTGAATTGAAATGAAGGCATGTCGTTTCACCGAGTCTCAAGACAAACTTCTGCTGCATCACGAACTTGTTCCCGCAATGGCCGCCGTTCTCTCTGTTCCATTCGCCAAGCGCAGAGCGTAAGCGGTGCATCTTTGGCAACCAAAGCCTCCTCCAACTTCACCAAGGTTTGCTTGGTATGTTGCAGGGAGTTCTCAACGGATTGAGCACGAAGCTGAAGCTTCTCAACTAGCCTCTGCGAGGTCCTGACTTTTTGTTCCAAAGAGCTGTGTAGCTCATTGTACCTGGGAGGCAAGGGTTGAACATGTCGAAATTATGAGTCAAATCACACACACATCCACCTACCATATAAATAACCATTGATTTATGATAGATGGATACATGACATGCTTTCATGGCTTCAAATGGGCCTTTCAAAAACCGCAGGACTACAGAAAGCAGCACCTTCTTTCCATCCAGGCTGCATGCCCAGATTGTCGGAAATCACCTCTTCATGAGCCCGGCTGGAGCGATCCTGCTGATCCACAGCCTTTCGATGTGTGGCCTGTGCTTGGTACATATTGTAGTGAGCGCTTTGCGCCCACTCCTGGGTGGTATGCATACTCATCCTGGAGGCTGCAATTTGCGGCAGCAAAAAAACATGTGGAACCTATCGCGTCGCAGCGTCTGAGCCGAAAGCAAATCCAAAAGCGTACAGTATCTTGCAGCACATCAAAATCAGAAACTCATTCAAGTCTGCCATTCTGAAAGTGCTATTGCTGAAGACATAATTCTGTCAAAGCTGAAAGGTTCTTCGACATGACTCACAGCCAAGTGACGAAAAAGACGACTCCTGTGCTCCAAACCTGATCTCTCACAAGCTAAACAGCTGCAGAATTCAGGGCATTTCAATGGAATATTTCAATGGAATGCATGGCACATCATGGCGCCATGAATCCCAAACTGAGGAGGCAGCATCCACTTTGCCTGATTGCAAAACCACCAAACTGTCACAATCACAAGCTGTCACAAAGTATCAGAACTCTCAGTATGGAAAGTTATTATGTGAATCACAAAATTGTGGCCAAGCTGCTGTTTACGGTGGGCGATGTCATCTCATGACATTCAGGTGGCAAATACCAGGAGGTGCCAGCTCCAAGGCTGGACAAGTCGATCATGCCCTCTGGACCTTGATCATTGTAATCATGGCTGGTGGCTTCAACGCACAATGCCAGTGGTTAGTTGGGGATCGTGATCCCCAGTGGACAGAAATAAAGTCACTGAAATATAGATATATAATATAGTGACATATGTCACATATGCGCCACACACATATATATATATATATATATATACACACATATACAGTGAAATGAACGAACTGGTCATTGCTCCCATCATATTGTGAAATCATGTCATTGGCTTCATGGCTCTCTCAGGATCCAAAAGCATGGGCTCCGGGCTGTCAGCTATTTTGGAAAGGCCAAAGTCACCTATCTTCACCTGCAAACAAAAGAATCGAAAGGCAATGCAGCACAAATGAACATTGGCCGTTTTCATACGAATTCCTACGGCACATCATCTTGCATTCTTGTGCTACAGAGCCATCAACATGCCACACGACATATTCCTTCCCTGTGTCAACTTGTCAGAAGTGGCCTGCCCTGCATTGTAAAACAAATTAGAAGGCTTGATATCGTAGTGGATGATCTTTCGACCAGCGGAGTTCAAGTAGCGCAGGCCGTTCCTGAGTCTGCCAGTTGCCAAGAAATTCAACAGTTCCAAACTCAAATAATTATTCTTGAAAAAGTCAAAGGTCATCATCTGATGTTCCTACGGTTTCGAATGGCAATCTCATGGTCTCTCTATGTCTGGATTATTCAAGCTGGTCCGAGAAGGTCCGAGAATCAGGATTTGGACGATGATGCTCTTGGCTTCCTTTTCTGGCATCGGCCCATGCATCTTGAGTCTCATGTCCAACGTTTCTCCCTCACACAACTCCAGGACCATGGCAAAAACTGTAGATGCACTGGTGTCTATCTGAAAGTACTCGCGTAACTGTACAATGCCTCAGCGCCGCATGCATCATCTGGTGCAACGGCCACCACATAATGCTATGTGCAGCCTGTTGTCAATTGATGAACTCAAACTGCTCAAAGAAACTTCTAAATCTTCCAAACAGCATATTTATGGACATTTCACATGAATGCAGTCCAGGCACGAGAATGCTGCAAGGTCTTGTGTATCTTCAGTTCTTGTACGGCCCTATATGCAAGGTAGCGGGCTTGCTGATCTGAGATTTTCGTCTCTGTCTCGTGGATCTTGATTGCACAAAAGCCTTGGCAAACTCTCCCTTGCTACGCTAGACACTCTGAGGATTGAGACGAATTGGGTACCGCAAACACTGGAGAATTCATGAGAATTCTGTGTTCCAAACTGCCGGTGAGGAACACATCTGTTCCAGGTCAAAGGCCTTGTAGATTTCGCTTTGGCCTCCTTTGCCAATGACGTTTAGCAGCTGAAATCTCTCCTACGCCATGGCATACCATGGTGCATCCCAGGGAGGTTGGAGGGTTTGGGATCTTGCCTGGGCACAACAAAAGGGACGGGTGGCGGGTCCACATTGAACAAAATACCAAAACCACATGCTCCAATTGAAGCTGTTGGAGCTATGGGGTGTTTTTATGTTCGAGAATGTTCGGGGTCATCTGCCTGGATAGTCTTGGCCAAATACCAAGTAGACTGTATACACTGTAAGCTTCAAGTTAGGGGGGTGCATCTGGGTTGTCTTATGATGGCTTCTCTCCCCAACATGAAAGGTCTCAGGGTAGAAAAAACAACGGCTTCATTGCTTGGCATTTCTCCCTCTCTCTCTCTCTCTTCCTTGCTCTGCCTCCATCTCCTTCCTATTGACTTCAAATGACATGGAAATTATGACCTTTCCCTCATGTCCAGAAAATGTCCTTCCTGCTTATATCTGCTTATTGAAACCCTCCTGCAACATGGGATAGTGCTTGAAGCGAGATCGCTCTTGGGTATTGGCCAACATCTCGTGCTTCTGAAAGAGTGTCCGGTCCTCGAAAAGAGCTTCAGTTCCACAGAGCTTACAACACGCAGTGCCGTTTCATGCTTTCATAGCGACTCAATTGACTCATCTTATCTCATCTTCATGCCAATTCTTCTGGGAGAACCTGGCCTGTGGTATACCTGCGACTACTCTGACCAGTATCTTAGCTGTTTCACAGTGATATCAGTGATCATGGCACTGAGTGCAAGGCGGCCATCAGCCGGTGCTCTCGATCCTTTAGAGCAGCCTCTTCACGCCTTGTCGCAAATGCTCGCTGCTTACGCTCGTCATTTTGTCTGCGAAGTACATCGGGCATCAACAGGCAAGTATTGCAGGTTCTGAAAGAGCTGCCGGCTCTTTTGTCTTGTTCAGCCGAAACATGCTAGAACCAAGGAAAGTACATAAAACATCATAAAATATACCGATTAATTTGCCACCATCTTGGCATCATTTCTCTTTATTCGGTGCATTTGGTTTGACCAGTTCAAAAACATCGCCTGATGTACTCAGCTCGATGGTTGCACACTTCTCTTGTCTCCATGAACTCGTCTGGGTCGTCTGTATTCGGTGCGTTCTCGGCATCTTCGGTCTCCATCGCCTACCACGTTGATCACATTGTGGGTTGAGCAGGGTCGGCCATGATTGCGGCAACTGCATGTAGTAAAAGCCAACAAACTACTGTGGACAAATGAAATCATACCACTTTGTTTTGATATGGTTTTGACCATCTCCACTGAAAGTACTGCGGCTTATCCCCTCTTGCGAGTGCATGCCTTCTTCATCTGCCTTTGTACTGACCGCCTGTCTGATTCCACCAATTCACGCTCCTGGTGTAGCCATCGGACGTTGAGCCCCTTGTGCTTAATCAATTATTTAAAGAACTGTTCGGGGACACTTTCTCTGGCTATAGCGGAAACGCTATTATTGAAGTTCCTATTTCGCACTGAAGCGCAATCATCAGAACAAAAAGGACAAACAAATACAACTAGCTAGTTTTGCTATGTTCCACAATTTCCATATACACACCAATCAAACAATAAGAATCTAGAATCGAAACCGAACCCACCTTCCTGAAATGAAGAAAGGGCCTTCTGACCTTCCTGTTCCCATTCGCTTCGATCCTATTCTTCCCCTGGTTCAGTTTGCTTAGAGGATCATCCCACTTTCCACTATAAATAGCACTCAGCTACCTTCTAGCAAAGTCTGACTCGATCATGTGCAGCTGTCCGTACTCGGTACAACATGATTTTTAACTCAAATTCCCCCAAAAAACCAAGGGTTCGAATTGGGTACTCAGCGGGATGATCCTCCAGCATCCTCCAGCATTATCAGCTTAGCATTTGTCCGGCTTTCGGCATCCCGGTCGGTCCCGGCGAAGCTTGGCCTTGAGCTGCGCAATCGCCGCCGCCTCTGTTCCACCCTCCCAGCCATCAGATTGCCCGACGGGGGAGCGTCGCTGGACGCCAACCTTAGCTGGGGCTTCTATTTTCTGTGATGGCAATCTTGCGTCATGTTCAGTTCATAAAATGGACCTAGAATTGGGTGAGAATCCTTAGCCTATGCCATGCGTGTGTGTGAAGATCCAGAGGGAGTGGCCTTCCAACAAGGTGCAAACTCAGGGAGCTTTGTACATGCAAATTTGGAGAATCTTGTAGAAGCGTGCTAGCGCATGGGTCGGCAGGCCCATACCCTCCTTATCCATTTTTCACAGATCAAACAAGTGGCACGGTATGATTCATGAAAAAGCCGAGTTCTTTCCTTCTCCTCGGTTCACAACAGCATTTGCAAAGGACACATCATAAGACCCAGCCGGCTTAGGAGTTTAGGGCATATGCCTTCACAGTACTGCAGAACACCAATGCAAGGAAAAATCCGTGCTTGATTCAAAGAGCAAGATAGAGCAGGGTATATTGCACATGTTCCACGAAGTTGCTTGGAAGGAAAACTCTATCTTCTTCGAGTTCGTAAAACCGCTTGGAACCTATCTTGTCCTATCTTCACAATGCCAAGGGGCTCGTTCACTCTTGGCAATCTCAATCAAGCTTTGAGCCAACAAATCACGGCCTGCCAGTATCTTTGTGTCTCAGGAACTCTCTCTCTCTGTCTCTCTCTCGTTGTTGGTTAAACTTCTTTCACCCATAAAACTTGAAAAGGCAATTCTTCTCGCGAACTCCGAGTTCGCAGGACCCGTGTGTGCAACAATGTCTCTTATGAGGACAGGGCTTAGGTGTTGCCTGCCAGATTATCATAGACTATGATAGGCTACTTTGTTACTTCATGGTCATGATCTTGCAAACATGCAGGTAGCAGGACAAAATCCCTTCTCACTGAAGTTTTTGTGTGTGGATGAGTGGGGACAGGGTCGGGGCACTCGCGGTCCTGTGCGCAACTGTTGTTTGCATGCTTGCATGCGGCTGGTGTTTGTGCGGGTGGGTGGGCGAGGAAGCCCCTGGGCAGACCAGTACAATATAGACCTCTCTTTGGAAAGGGATATCTGTAATTACAGCTTGAGTATTGTACAAGAATTCACTGTATAAGAATTTGAGGGGCTCGAATCCAAGGCGGGCTACATATTTTCAGGTATACCAAACACATAGTACTTTAAGATTAGGAAAATTTTGGGCCTGCAAACATTGGAAATTCCAAAATAATTATTTTGTCATTTTTTTGCATTTTTGTTGCATTTTTTTTGCATTTGGGTTTGTCATTTTGGATTTGTGTTGTCATTTTTTTGTCATTTT